>Ga0129308_1000109_pt1 | contig 143161 bp, 128 predicted proteins | sample L827metagenome_FD_94440 | JGI IMG/M metagenome (GOLD analysis project Ga0129308, IMG submission 94440) | Ring-tailed lemur group fecal microbial communities from Wisconsin, USA - L827 metagenome | ecosystem: Host-associated > Mammals > Digestive system > Large intestine > Fecal | place: USA...
CCAAGTCATTTCACCTGTTTGTTCAACGAACTTGTCAGCCCCAACTTTACATACTGGACATTGTTCTGGAGCTGCATCTCCTTCATAAACATATCCACATACAGAACATACAAATTTAGCCATATCATTTTCCTCCTTATTTAACAGTAATATTATAATCCTATTCATTTACCATTTAAAGTAATTTGATTAAATATTTTTTTCTAAATAAGTATACTGCATTCCCTCTTTTATCACACTACTATCACACCCAAGTGCTTCTAGCAATGTGTACCCAAAAGCTAGAGCTGCTGCTGGTCCTTTTCCAGTAATAATATTCTCATCTCTTTGGACAAGTGCTTCTTGATAATTAGAACCAATTAACTGTTCTTCAAAACCTGGATAACAAGTTACGGTTTTTCCTTTAATAACATCTGCTTCCTGTAAAACAATCGGTCCCGCACAGATTGCTCCAATTATTTTACCATCATGATTAAATTGTTTAACAAGATCAATAACCCGTGAATCATCTCTTAAATTACTTGCCCCAGGCATTCCTCCAGGAATAACAACTGCATCATAGTTATCTAACCCATCATAGATTTGGTCCATTTTAATTTTAATTTGATGAGAGCTAGTGACTTCTAATTTATCCATTCCTACCATTGTGCATTCTACATTTGCTCGACGCATAATATCTACAACACTTAAAGCTTCAACTTCTTCAAATCCATCATGAAATAATACTGCGACTTTTTTCATTCAACTCACTCCATTTCTTTTTTTATTATTTTAGCACCAATCAGACAAAAGGTACAATTTAAATGATTGAATTATTATTCATTAAGTAATATAATGGCTTTATCATTTAGTGATGATCGCTCATCATTAATCATTTATAAATCATGATTGACACCGTATCTAGGAAGAACGGTAGTGGAGGCAAAATGAAATATAGAAAAGTTAATTATTATATATTCTAGTATTTAATCCAAGCTCATTCCCAATGAATAAAAGATGGTGATGAAGCATGATTGATACTAGAATTGTTTTTAAATTATTAATCAAATTTGAGATAGTTCAAAGATAGAAAGGAAGTAATATGAAAACAATTATTGTAGGTATTAGTGGCAGTGTTGCTGCTTATAAGACTTGTGATTTAGTTCGAGCCTTAAAAAAATCAAATTATGATATTGAAGTAATTATGACTGAAAATGCAACAAAATTTATCAGTCCCCTAACTCTTGGTGCTTTAATCAACAAACCTGTTCTGGTCGATGACTTTGACGATCAAGGTTATCAAATTAAACATATCAGCTATGCAAAGAAGGCAGACTGTTTTATCATTGTCCCTGCAACAGCTAATATTATTGGTAAAATTGCTAATGGTGTTTGCGATGATATTGTTACTTCAACCTTTTTAGCTGCTACTTGTCCTAAGCTGATTGCACCAGCAATGAATGTTAATATGTATGACAATTTAGCAACGCAACGTAATATTGAAAGATGCAAAACTTATGGCATTAAATTTGTTGAGCCTGGCTACGGGTTACTTGCTTGCGGAGATGTTGGCCGTGGAAAATTAGCTGATACTGATGATATTATTAACATGGTTGAATATTGTTTAAGTCCTAAGCCATTAAAACATAAACGTGTTTTAGTAACTGCCGGTCCAACTCAAGAAGCGATTGATCCAGTTCGTTACATCACTAATCATTCAAGCGGAAAAATGGGTTATGCATTGGCAAAACGCGCCTATCAATTAGGTGCTAAAGTAACTCTGATTAGTGGTCCGACAGATTTAAGGGTTCCTTATGGAGTTGAAGTAATCAATATTAAATCTGCCCGTGCTATGTTTGAAGCCGTCAAAGAAAGTTATGAAAAACAAGATTATATCATTAAAGCCGCTGCTGTAGGTGATTATCGGGTCAAAGAAATTGCTACTAATAAAATAAAAAAGCATGAAGATTCATTAATTTTGGAGATGGTTAAAAATGATGATATTCTTACTTATTTAGGCGCTCATAAAACAACTCAAACAATTTGCGGTTTTGCAATGGAAACACAAAATCTAATTGAAAATGCTAAGGATAAATTCAAACGTAAAAATTGTGATTTATTAGTTGCTAATAATTTAAATGAAAATGGTGCTGGTTTCAAAAAAGATACTAATAAAGTCACTTTTATTAGTAAAAATGACGTACAATCAATTGAACTTATGTCTAAAGATGAATTAAGTGATTTAATCTTAAAAAAATTAATAAAAATCAAGGAGAGTCATTCATGTTAATTGTAATTGATATTGGAAATACAAATATTACGATGGGATTAGTTGATAAAGATGAAATTATTGACAATTATCGTCTAACAACAAAATTAGAACGGACTTCTGATGAATATGGATTTATGCTGCTAAGTTTCTTGCAGGCATCTAGCATATTAGTTGATGAAATTGAAGACATTATTATTGCCTCAGTTGTACCTAAAATTATGTATTCATTTACTAATTCGATTAAAAAATATTTTAATAAAGAGCCGATTATTGTTGGTCCTGGCATTAAAACAGGAATCCGAATTAAAATCGATAATCCTAAAGAATTAGGAGCCGATCGCCTGGTTGATGCTGCTGGAGCATATTACATTCACGGTGGCCCTTGCCTTGTAATCGATTTTGGAACTGCGACTACTTTTGATGTAATAAGTAAAGATGGTGATTTTTTAGGCGGTGCAACAGCTCCCGGGATTGGCATTAGTATTAATGCGCTATCTAGTCAGGCAGCAAAATTACCAGAAATTGAAATCAAAAAACCTAAAAGTGTAATCGCCAAAAATACTGTATCTAGTATGCAAGCTGGAATAATCTATGGATATATTGGATTAACTGAAAATATTATTCGTGAAATTAAAGCCGAGTATAATGAGAAACTTAAAGTTATTTCTACTGGTGGACTAGGTCGGATTATTTTTAATGAAACCGATTTAATTGATATATACGACCCTGATTTAACCTTTAAAGGTTTGAAAATCATTTATGATAAATATCGAAAAAATAACAAATAGGAAGTAATAATACTTCCTATTTGTTGTCTAAATTTCAACTCACGTATTAATTAAATTTTTTTTCAATTTCATTAATAGTGTATACACCTAGATTACTATTATCCTCTTGATACATTAAAATAATATCTGATAACGGTACTCCTAAAACATTTAGTTCCCGCTCAAGCCAATCAACATCATGATTAATTGATTTTAAATTTTCATGAAAAATCGTTCCTTCTTTAACTAATAAAGTCGGCGGATTAACTTTGTTAATTTTAATATTTAAATCATTGACCACAGTAGGACGATATTTTTCTTTTGGAAAAAAACTTAAGCTTCCATTTGTTTCTAATACAACCATCTGTAATTCATTTAAATCAAAGTAGCCCCCTATTCGACATTGCATTAAAAATTCATCAACATCAAGTTTAGCCTTTTCCAATTCTTCATTATATATTTGATCATTTTCAAATAAAACTACCGGATGCCCGTCAATAATATTTCTCATCGTTAAAGAAGTACTTGCTAGTTTGGAAAGGATAATTATTACAATTGTATATACGATCATAGCAATAAGCGGCTTTAACATATTATCAAACCCACCCATGACTAGCTCACTGGCAATACTCCCAATTGTAATTCCATTTATATAATCATACATATTTAATTGGCTAACTTGTCGATATCCCATCATTTTTGTTATTCCAAATAGAACTGCTAATGATATAACAGGGACAACTATATATTCTAATATCTGCATATTCTCACCAATTAAAGTATGTCCTTAATATGCAAAAATAAACGAAAAAGATTAATCTTTTTCGTTTACATAAATACTTTCTATTTCACCAATATAAATATAATGATAATCATGATCTGGATAATTTTTCACATCTAGAGAAACATCAATGAACCCTGTTGGTTCAATTTTACCCCGATATAATTTTTTACAAACCATTCCCATTGTGCCTTGTTTGAATAAAGGCTGTTCATTAATCATCTCAACATTAAAACCAACTTCTCTTATTTTATCACTGTCACGTCCAGATTTTGAACCTAGAACCCCTAATTCTTTTTTATAGCCATCAAAAAAAGTTAACGTGAAATAATCTGCACTATCTACAAATTCCTTAGTATATCGCTGTGGTCTAATATACACAGTCACAACATTTTTATTCCAGATCACTCCAACGCTACCCCAAGAGGCAGTCATTGTATTTATTTTTCCATCTTTGACAGCACTAATTAAAAGCCAATCTTTTCCGATTGTTTTAAACGGATTTAAACTTAATTCATTGACATCTATTTTTTTATAACTCATTTTAATCCTCACTTTTTAGTTTATTAAATAATTTAAAAGCTTTCTCAACTAAACTCATGTTTGATACACGATAAGTCCAATTGGTATCATTAACTTCTCCCGGAATATTAAACCGTTGTTCATTATCTACTTCCAGCAAATCCCAAACTGGAACAATTACATCACTGGCATTGGAATGTAAGCAGAATTTAATAATTGCTAAATTTAGCGGCAGTTTTTCATCAACTATTTTCTTTATTTTATTCAATGCTTCTTCATTAAGGCTATCGCTCCATCCTTTGATTGTTTCGTTATCATGAGTTCCGGGATAAAAATATGAATGTTCAAGATCATTAAAACCATCATCTAACATAAATTGAAAAACTTTCATTCCTTTGAGATGATAATGATTTTTTAATTCAATAACTTCAGGACGCAGATAACCTAGATCTTCTGCTACTAAATCAATACTTCCTAGAGAGGCATATAATTGATCAAATAGTTCGTAGCCGGGAGCATATTTCCAACTTCCTTCAATCGCTGTTGGTGCATCAACAGGAATATCCCAATACGAATCAAATGCTCGAAAGTGGTCAATACGAGTAATATCGAAGATCTTACTAGCCCAGCCAATTCGATCAGTCCAAAATTTAAATTTATTAAATTTTAGATATTTCCAATCATAAAGAGGATTTCCCCAATATTGCCCAGTAGGACTAAAATAATCGGGTGGAACACCAGCAACACTTGTTGGATAACCCGCTTCGTCCAATAAAAATGACTGATTATCCAACCATACTTCGACTGAACCGTGATCAACATAAAATGGCATATCACCAATAATTTTGATTCCTTTATCATTAGCATATTTTTTAAATGAAAACCATTGATGATAAAAAATAAATTGAACAAATTGATAGTAAGCAATCTGCTCTGTATATTTTGTTAAATTTACCTGATGATATTTAGGATAATCTTTAAATTCAGTCGGCCATGATGCCCAATCATAACTTTTATTAATTGAAGCAAACGTACAGTAGAGAGCATAATCAAAAACCCAAGGGCATTTAGTTAAAAAACGATCGTACTGATCATTGCCCTTAAAATTGTTATATGCCAATAATAAATATTTATGCTTAAATTTTCTGATTTTGTCATAATCAACATTTGATGTTTCAGAATAATATTCAGGTACTTCATCTAACAGCCCATTTTCGACTAAACTGTTTAAATTAATATAGATTTCATCTCCGGCATATGTACTTACCGCACGATATGGTGAATTAGCTTGAGTAGAAGGATGAAATGGCAAAATTTGAAGATATTGACCTTTATTTGCAGCAAGCTGGTCAATGACCTTATAAGCTTCTTTTCCTAAATCACCAATCCCATGTTTTGAAGGAAAACTTGATAAAGGAAATAAAATTCCACTCTTCATCTTAATAACCTAAATCTTGATCAACAATAACGATCTTAATTCGATTAATGTTACCTTGATACCCCAATTTGACATAGCTGCTGCATATTCTATCTGCTGATAAACAATTCATACATGTCCCTGTTTTAGTACATGGTGTTTTTTTATTTAAACGAACAGCATTTGCGGGAGCACTAATTGATTTAATGTGATTGATTGCTTCTTCTTCACTATCAAAAATCTTATTTTTCCCAGCGATTACAATAACTTCTTTTGGACCATAGATCATAGCTGCAACACGATTTCCATTTCCATCAACATTGTATAAACATCCATTTGTAGTTAGAGCATTTGTGCTCGTTATAAATAAATCGCTAGTAAAAGCTTTTCTGAATATTTCCTGCATTTGTTCTCGCTCTAATCCCTCTTGATAGCGATCATGCAATAAAACATCAGATTGATGAATTAAATCAATTACTCCTGTTTCAAATAAAGTCATCGAACCACCTAAGGCAACTGTTTTGTGATTACATAAATATTTTTTTAAATAATTATGTAATTGTTCAAAGTTATCAACAAAAGTAATTTGCATATTATTTTGTTCAAACGCTTTGATCATCCCATCTTGTTTAATTTTAATAATAGTTCCTAAATTTTTATCCATAATGTAAGTCCTTTCATTGGTTATCTATTTATAATTATATTATTTGTCAATCAAGAAATCAATAAAGCTAAATGATAAACAATAAAAGCAACTACGTAAGCAATTCCTGTTTGATAACCTGCAGTCAAGATTGCCTGTAGCCAAGAACCAAGTTCTCGTTTTGTTGCCGCAAAAGCAGCCACACAAGGCATATATAATACTGTAAAGGTTAAAAAAGCAAATGCACTTGCTGGTGTAAGTAAAGTATTCAAAGCATGATATAAAGCATCCGGGCTACTTGAATTAGTAAGGACAGATAAGGTTGAGACAACCGATTCTTTTGCTGTTATTCCAGTAATCAAAGATGTCGATAAGCGCCAATCAGAAAATCCTAAAGGTGCAAAAATAAATGATAGTTTATTTCCGATGTAAGCTAAAATACTTTTTGAACTATCAGTGACCATTTCAAAACGAAAATTAAAGCTTTGTAAAAACCAAATTAATAAAGATGCAATAAAAATAATTGTAAAAGCTTTTTTTAAAAAATCCTTTGCTTTCTCCCACATATGCATAATCACATTTTTAGCTGTTGGGATTCGGTAACTTGGTAATTCCATTACAAAAGGAATTGGATCACCAGGGAAAATTGTCGCTTTTAATAATAATGCAGAAAAAATTGCAACTAAAATTCCAATACAATATATAGTAATCATCACCAGTGGGGCTTTCGTACTAAAAAAAGCTGCAATTATCATCCCATATATTGGCAATTTAGCACTGCATGACATAAATGGTGTCACAATAATTGTCATTTTACGATCACGTTGAGACGATAATGTTCGTGAAGCCATAATTGCAGGTACAGAACACCCAAATCCAATTAACATCGGAACAAAAGATTTACCAGATAAACCTATTTTTCTTAACAGCTTATCCATTACAAAAGCTACCCGTGCCATATATCCGCTATCCTCTAACATCGATAGAAAAAAGAATAATACAACAATTAACGGCAAGAATGATAAAACACTTCCAACTCCAGCAATTACTCCATCTCGCAGTAGCGAAATTAGCCAAGGTGCAACTTGATGATTAGTTAAAAATGTAATAATCGTACTCCCGATAAAATCAACTGCTATTTCCATTAATGACTGTAACGGTGCACCAATAACATTAAAGGTCAGAAAGAAAATCATTAGCATAACGACAATGAAGATTGGTATTCCAAAATATTTATGAGTTAAAATAGAATCTATTTTTTCAGAACGTACTTGACCCGCAGTTTCTTGCTCTTTAAAAACAGTTTGTCGTGTGATATTTTCAATTACTTGATAGCGCATATCCACTAAGGCCGCATCTTTATCCAAGCCTTCCTTTTCTTCCATATCCTCAATAATATGTTTAATAATATGGAGTTGCTGAACATCAAGATGTAATTGCCTGATAATATCTTTATCACCCTCAATAATTTTTGTAACGGCAAAACGTTTTGGTAGTTTTGCCTTAACTGCATTATCTTCAATCAAATGGGTTATTGAATGTATCGCTTTGTGAATCTCACCTGAACAAAGATCTAAATGTGAACAGTTATTTTCTTTTAGAGTTGTTTCAATAGCCTCGATCAATTCTTCAATTCCCTCATTTTTACTTGCTGATAACGGAATAACCCGTATTCCTAACGCCTGTTGTAATCCTTCTACATCAATGCTATTACCACTACTAATAACCTCATCCATCATATTCAGCGCCAAAATCATTGGAATATTTAATTCTAAAAGCTGCATTGTTAAATACAAATTACGTTCAATACTAGTCGCATCGATAATATTTATTATCATTGATGGTTTTTCTTTAATCAAAAAATCAGTTGAGACGATTTCTTCCATTGTATATGGTGTTAATGAATATATTCCTGGCAAATCAACTAATTTAATCGATGGATGTTTTTTAATAGTTCCAGATTTTTGTTCAACTGTTACACCTGGAAAATTACCAACATGCTGATTCGAACCAGTTAAAGCATTAAAAAGAGTTGTTTTACCACAATTCTGATTTCCAATTAAAGCTATTGTTTTAGTTGGCATCACTAATCACCTCTACTTCAATCATCGCTGCATCATCTTTACGAATCGTTAAAACATAACTTCGTAAATAAAGTTCAATAGGATCACCCATCGGTGCAATCTTGCGAACTTTTACAACTGTTTTTGGAGTCAATCCCATTTCCAACAAACGACGACGCAATAAGCCCTCTCCGTGAACAATCGTAACTTTCCCACTCATTCCTGGAATTAATTTATCTAGTGTCATGTTACTCCTCCTACAACCTATATTCTTCCAGATCATCAGGCACAAAGATATTTCCATTAAAATATTGCTTTGCTTCATCAGTGTACAATTTTTTACGATGACTAAGATTTTTTTCCTCAGTATGATATAAAATCAAATTCTTGATATTTAATGTTTGTGCTAGTTCGCTAGCTTCTCTTACTGTTGAATGATGCTTTTCGTATGGCTTAAAAAAATCACGTTCTTGATATAAACAAAAAGCTTCACTTAATAACCATTTTGAATCAACAGCATATTGATAACATAATTCATTGAATGGCTCATCACCTAAACATGTCAATTTTCCATCATCTAATTCAATCGAAAAACCAAATTGTTTTGCTTTTGTTGAGTAAATATCAAAGAAAGTCACAAGATGTTCACAAATTGTGATTTTTTGTCCATCTTGTACTTCATTAATAAATATGCGCTCATCAATTAAATTATAGAGCCTCTCTTGTACTGTTAGTTTGATAATTGTTTTTATTGTAGAAACCAATTCATCATGACAGTATATGTTGAAGTTACCGTCATATTCACCACTTTTGATTTTGGTTGCAACCATTCTAAAAATCCATACTACTCCCAATACATGATCAGTGTGGCTATGCGTAACAATCATATTTGTTATTTGGGATAATTCGATCTTTGCCAGTTCGAGCTGCTTTAAAATACCATTTCCACCGCCGGCATCAACCAATAAATATTCATTTTTATTTTTCAAAGCAAAGCAAGTATTATAACAATTTTTTACACCTGCATTTCCTGTTCCTAATATAATTACTTTCTCCATAAATATCCTCCGCGCTAAATTATACACCATATCAAATAAAGTTTATAGACTCTAACTTTAAATTAAAGAAAATTAGGACCGGCTAACCAGTCCTAATCAATTATCGTAATATTCTCATTGAATTTAAGATTGCAATCAATGTTACTCCAACATCAGCAAACACACCCATCCACATATTGGCGTATCCAAACATTGTTAATAATAAGACTCCAATTTTAATAATCAATGTAAAAGTCACATTTTGTTTTAGAATTTTATTTGTTTTTTGTGAAATACTGATTGCTTCACCAATCGTAACAATATCATCATTCATCAATACAATATCAGCTGCTTCAATAGCGGCATCACTTCCAACACCACCCATAGCAATTCCTAAATCAGCTCGAGCTAGAACTGGTGCATCATTAATACCATCACCGACAAATGATAATTTTGCTCCCTGATTGATTAGAGTTTCTACTTGAATTACTTTATCTTGTGGCAACAACTCACTATAAACTGTGTCAATTCCAATTTTTTTAGCAATATCTTCGGCTACTTCGCTACGATCCCCTGTCAACATTACAGTATTTTTAATACCATATTTTTTCAGATGTTTGATTCCTTCAATAGTAGTTTCTTTTATTTTATCTGCGACAACAATATTACCTAAATATTTACCTTGACAAACAATATGCACTACTGTCCCTACTGTAGATGGATTATTGACTGTAATTCCTAAACCTTCAATATAAGATTTATTACCTAAATTATATACTTTATCATCAATTTTAACTTCAATACCTTTACCTGCTATCTCTTTAAAGTCACTAATTCGCTTTTGATCAATTTCTTGACCATATTTTCTTAAAATACTTTTAGCAATTGGATGATTTGACATACTTTCACCATATGCTCCAAGCATCAATAAGTCATCGGCACCATTAATTTCTACAACTTCAAAGCTACCTTCTGTAAGTGTTCCAGTTTTATCAAACACAACAGTATCAATATCCTTTAATAATTCAAGATAATTACCGCCTTTGATTAATGCCCCAACTTTACTTGCTTTCCCTAATCCTGCATATAGTCCCAATGGAATTGAAATAACCAATGCACATGGACATGAGACAACTAAGAAAGTTAAAGCCCGATATAACCAATCTGTAAATACTGCATCTTTAAAAATCAGCATTGGAACAATTGCAAGTGCAACAGCCAAAAATACAACAGTTGGCGTATAGATTCTTGCAAAGCGTGTAATAAATTGTTCAATTGGAGCTTTTTTACTAGCTGCATTTTCAACTAAATCTAAAATTCTTGAAACAGTTGAATCTTCATAAACCTGAGATACTTTAAGATTAATAATTCCTGTTAAATTAACTACGCCTGCTAATACTTCGTCACCTTTGCTAACATTACGCGGCAGTGTTTCACCAGTTAAACTAGATGTATCTAGAGTACTAGCACCTTCAAGTACAACTCCATCAAGAGGTACCTTTTCACCAACTTTAACAATAATCTCGTCACCAATCTTAATTTCTTCTGGAGCAACTTTTTTTATTTCCTCACCCACTAATAAATTAGCATAATCACTTTTTAAATCCATTAATGAACTAATTGAAGTTCTTGTTTTATTAACTGCATATGCTTGAAAAATTTCTCCAACAGAATAGAATAACATAACTGCAATAGCTTCTTTATAGTCACTGATACAAAATGCTCCAATCGTTGCAATACACATTAAGAAATTTTCATCAAAAACCTCACCACGCCTGATATTCTTTAATGCTTTTAATATAACTTTATACCCTACTAATAAATATGCAATTCCATAAACAATTGCTGCATAATCAAACTCGCCCGCTATAATACCAGCAATATAAACTAAGGTTCCACCAATTAACCCAAGATGTTCCTTAGGAACAAATAATTTTGGTTTTTCAACTACTTTAATTTCATCTTTTAATGTCAAAGTCACATCGTCTTCAACTTGATCAACTACTTTTTGTAGTTTTTTCAATAATTCATTTTGAGCAATCGATGTCTTAGGTTTTACTTTCAGTGTTTCAGTAGAAAAAATAATCATTGCTTCATCGATTTCATTCATTTTATTAATTGCTTGTTCAACTTTCATAGCGCAATTTGCACAATCCAATCCACTGATTTTAATATTAATCGCACCTTTTAAATCACCATGTTGAACTGATTCAATATTATGCTCATGGTCATGTCCACAGCTGCATTCCTTGTGATCATGGTGATGTTCATGCTCGTGTCCGCAGCCACATTTCTCGTGATCATGATGATGTTTGTGATCATGTTCACCGTTACATTCTTCGTGATTATTAGAAACATTATAATCTTGACCATTTTTTGATAAATTGATTACTTCTACATCCGGTTCAACGCTTTTAACAGCTTCGACAATTTTTGATTCATCAAACAAATCAGTATCTGTTTCAACAAACATTTTTGTCGTTGCGAACACAACACTGCACTCTCTAACATTTTCAAGTTTACTAACTCGCTCTTGAACCTTTTGAGCACAATTAGCACAATCTAAACCTTTCAAACTATACTTAAGTTTCATAAATACCCTCTCCTTACTCAATTACATGTTTATACCCAGCGTCAAATATCTGCTTAACGTGTTCATCATCAAGTGAATAATACATCAATTTCCCATCTCTCCTAAATTTAACTAGGTTTGCTTGCTTTAAAATTCTTAATTGGTGTGAAATAGCAGACTGTGTCATATCTAAACACGCCGCTAAATCATATACACACATTTCTGATTCAAACAAAGCACAAATAATTCTGATTCTAGTTGAATCACCAAAAACTTTAAACAACTCAGCAACATCATAAAGAATTTCCTCTTCCGGCAATGCTGCAGCAACTTTATTAACAATAGCTTCGTTTACTACTTTATCCATTTCTTATCTCCTTTCGTATGAATATTTATTCATATGACAATATGATTATATATCCATATATTTACATTGTCAATCAATAATGATAAAATATTTTAAAAAGTATGGAGGGTTCACATGAAAAAATTACTAGTAGTGATTGATTATCAAAATGATTTTGTAAATGGTAGTTTAGGATTCCAGGAAGCAGTGGCCTTGGAAGACTATCTTGCAGATCTTATCAAGGAATACCATAATAACAACGATGATGTTATTTTTACTTATGACACTCATCAAAAAAATTATTTAACTACCCAAGAAGGAAAAAATCTTCCTGTGGCGCATTGTCTTGAAAACACTGAAGGATGGCAACTATATGGAAAAATCCATGATTTAGCAAAAAATGATAAAAAAATAATAAAAGAAACTTTTGGCTCATTAGCATTAGGTAATTATTTAAAAAATAAACAATACAATGAAATTACTTTAGTCGGTGTCGTTTCAAATATCTGTGTAATATCTAATGCAATAATTATTAAAGCAGCCTTACCCGAAGCATCTATCATTATTGATTGTTTAGGAATTGCAAGCAACGACCCCCTTCTTGAACAGAAATCAATTGATATTATGGAAAATTTACATATGAAAATTATTAATAAAAAAAGATAGCTGTATTGAAGATTTAAAACAGCTATCTTTTTTTATTAACATTTCGATATGCAACACCACGAGTAATCCGTAATAATTTCTCTTCACCAGGAAAATGAACTGGATTATTAGGGAACGTCCGATAAATTTCAATTATATCTTTTGCATCTGCAACTATTTCTTCTAATTGCATAAAACCGTACATTTTAGGCGGTAACAGATAAATTGGAACTGATATGGTCGTCTCCTGTAAAAGACGTTCAACATAAATTTTTAAGTGAGGGCAGCACATAATTATGTCAAAATCAGCTTCTTTTTCTTTAACAAGAGAAAACGGATAAAATTCAAGATAAACCTCTTCTTGTAATCCTTTCTCAACTACTTCTTTTTTCATTCTCTCAGTTACATAACTAGAAGAGAATCCTCCGCCACAACATATTAATATTTTCAACATAACTATTCCTTCCTTTATAATTTACTATTCATAACTATTAATGGCCTTAGAATTTTAACTTCTGCAAATATTTATACTACTATATATCTTATCATATAATCTTCGTTTCCAACAAACTAATTGCTTTTTTTAGGATAAGAACATAATTAGTTACATTATCATAGTTTATTAGATAAATTCTATCTTGTATCACTAGCTAAATGAGAGTATACTTATAAATAAATTAAGGGGGTTGTTTAATAATGGAAATCAAAATTGAAAGAGCGAAAACTCTAAAAGAAAAACCAAATCAAGATAATTTAGGTTTTGGAAATTATTTTACTGATCATATGTTTATGATGGACTATACAGAAGGAACAGGATGGCATGATGCACGCATCGTTCCATACGCACCAATTCCAATGGATCCTGCTACAATGGTACTTCACTATGCCCAAGAGACTTTCGAAGGTTTAAAAGCATATCGTGATCCTAACGGTAACATAACTTTATTCAGACCAGAAATGAATGCTCGAAGAATGATTAATTCAAATAGACGTATTTGCATGGCTGAATTACCTGAAGAAATGTTTGTAGAAGCGGTTGAAGCAATTGTTAAATATGAACAGGATTGGATTCCAACTGCAAAAGATACTTCTTTATATATTCGTCCATTCATGTTTGCAAGTGAAGCTGGTGTTGGGGTACATCCTGCTAAAACTTATACTTTTATTATCATTTTATCACCAGTTGGTAATTACTATCCTGAAGGTGTAAATCCTGTAAAAATTTGGGTTGAAGATGAATATGTAAGAGCCGTTAAAGGTGGCACTGGATTCACTAAATGTGGTGGTAATTACGCTGCCAGTATTGCAGCTCAAGTAAAAGCAGAATCTCATGGTTATACTCAAGTTCTTTGGCTTGATGGTGTACATCGCAAATATGTCGAAGAAGTAGGAACAATGAATGTAATGTTTGTAATTGATGGTAAAGTTGTTACAGCACCTTTAGAAGGTTCAGTATTACCAGGAGTTACTCGTGATTCTATCATCCATATTCTTAAAGATTGGGGATATGAAGTCGAAGAACGTGAATTAAGTATCGATGAATTAATGGCAGCTGGTCGCAATGGTAAATTGACAGAGGCATTTGGAACTGGAACAGCAGCTGTAATTTCCCCTGTCGGTCAACTTTATTATAAAGGTGAAGAAGTTATTATCAATGATTTTAAAACTGGTGACTTGACACAAAAATTATATGATACTTTAACCGGGATCCAGTGGGGTCGTTTAGAAGATAAATATGGTTGGGTTCGTCACATCAAATAAAACTGGAGACACTCCAGTTTTTTCTTATAAATATAAAAATAAGAACATCGATATGTTCTTATTTTCGTTTATTCATAGGTATATATTCATATGTTTCTCCAACATATTTAGCAGCGGGACGAATAATCCGTCCTGAATATAATTTATTTTCAATATTATGAGCTAACCATCCAACTGCTCGACCAACTACGAACATCAATGTATATAGTTCTGTTGGAATACACAACATATCATATATTAGTCCGCTATAAAAGTCGACATTCGCACAAACAGTAATTCCTTTACGATTTTTTATTGCCTGAATAGCAGCCTGTTCAAAACGATAATAGAAATCAAATTCTGCTTCTCGCCCCTTTTCAAGAGCTAGTTCGCTACATTGTTGTCTTAAAATAACACAACGCGGATCACTAACCGTGTATACAGCATGACCAATCCCATAAATCAATCCACTATTATCATTGTATTGTTTATCTAAAATTCTTTCGACGATCTCATTAATTTGTTCATCACTTGCATCTAGACCAATTTCATTAATTATCAGTTTCATTTGATTCATTACAGCAAGATTTGCCCCACCATGCTTAGGACCTTTTAAAGAACCAATTGCCCCAGCAAAACTCGAATAAATATCTGTTCCGGTCGAACTTATTACAACATTAGTAAACGTTGAATTATTACCACCACCATGATCAGCATGCAGAACTAAGCACATATCGAGTACTTCAGCTTCTTTAGGTGTGAAGTGTTTATGGTCACGCAATAAATATAAGATATTCTCTGCAATTGATAGATCTGGCCTAATTTGGTGAATATATAAACTTTCCTTGTCAAAATAATGCACTTTACTACGATATGCATAACAAACAATTGAAGGAATTTTAGCAATTAGATTCAATCCTTTGTACATTGTTGATGAAGGACTAATATTATCTGGATCCTCGTCATACGAATATAACATCAAAACTTCCTGTTGTAATTTATTCATTAAATTTTTAGATGGAAACCCAAGAATTTTAGATTCCAAATAATGCGGTGGTAATTCATAACGCTCAGATAGCTCCTTTTTAAAATTTTCTAATTCCTCTTTGTTTGGCAAATAGCCAAACAAGATCAGAAAACAAGTCTCTTCAAATAAAAAGCGTTGATGCGGTTCGCGTTTATTGATAATGTCTGATACTGCGATTCCACGATAATAAAGCTCCCCATCACAGTCAACTTTCTTACCATCAATTTTTTTATACCCTACAACATCAGCAATCTTGGTTAAGCCTACTAATACCCCAGTACCATCCTCGTTCCGTAATCCTTTTTTTACATCAAATTTTGAATATAATTCATTATCTATCTTGTTATTACTTTCTTTTGCTTTTTCAATAAAACCATCAATAAATTGACTCATATAAGCACCCCCATAAATTTAAGTAGTTTTATTATAACACTTCTTCTTTTGATTGTATACAATCTTTGTGACAAATTGTATACAATAACAAGTTGTCCAATTAACTTTAGAATCATTTAATATATTCTTAAGTAAAATTAATGAGATGATTAATTTTAACTTATTGTTTAATCATTATAATTAAGTTAAAATATTCTAAAGAGGAGAATTATATGAAAATAAATAATCAAGATTATCATGGTTTATCAACCGCTGAAGTTAATCAGCGTATAAGTAATGGTAAAATCAACACGGTCGATAATAAAATCACTAAATCTTATAAACAGATTTTTTTAAATAATACAATTACTTTTTTTAATATTTTAAATGCTGCTTTACTCGGCTTAGTACTTTTTGTTGGTTCATATAAAAATACACTATTTATTTTAGTAATTATTATTAATACGATCGCTGGAATATATCAAGAGATTAAAGCGAAAAGAACGTTAGATCGCCTATCTATTCTTACTACCTCACACGTTGAAGTTATTCGTGATGATGAATTAAAAGAAATTGATATTGATCAGATCGTTCTGGATGATTATATTGTCTTAACTACAGGAGCCCAGATTCCAACTGATAGTATTTTAATTGATGGGCATATGGAGACTAATGAATCACTGCTCACTGGTGAATCAGATCCTGTTTTAAAACAAAATGGCGATACTTTGTATTCCGGTAGCTTTATTACCTCTGGTAAAGGAATTTGTAAAGTTATTCACGTTGGGGATGATAACTATATGAATCAGATTACACAGGAAGCAAAACGTTTAAAGAAACATAATTCTGAATTAAATCGTTGTTTAAATAAAATTTTAAAATATGTAAGCATCGTTATTTTACCGATTGGCGGTCTATTATTTTTAAAGCAATTTTTTTATGGAAATCAAACATTTAACAGCTCAATCGTTAGTACCGTTGCTGCTATACTAGGAATGATTCCAGAAGGTTTAGTGCTGCTTACAAGTGTTGCTTTGACCTTAAGTGTTTTACGATTAGCAAAACAGAATACTTTAGTTCAGGAATTATTTTGCATTGAAACTTTGGCACGTGTTGATGTCTTATGCTTAGATAAAACCGGGACTATTACTGAAGGAACAATGAAAGTTGAATTTGATGTTAAAATGAGCAATGTTGATATTAGTGAAATCGTTGGAAACTTAATGCATTCTCTAACAGATGTTAATGTCACTGCTCAAGCATTAAAAGAGCATTATCAAACAAAAACTAATTTTAATCCATATTTTGTTATCCCTTTTAGTTCTGATCGAAAATATAGTGGTACCTCCTATTTTAATCGTGGTACATATTATATTGGAGCTTATCAGTTTTTATTTCCAAAGGGAAATGAAGAATTGGAAGAAAAATGTGTTGACTATGCTAGTGAAGGCTATCGTATTTTAGTTTTGGCACATACTGATGAAGTAATGAGTAATGAAGCTTTGCCTGTCGATTTAGAGCCTTTAGGTATTATTGTGTTAAGTGATGTAATTAGGAAAGACGCTAAAGAAACATTAGCTTATTTTAACGAGCAAGGTGTTGATTTAAAGGTTATTTCTGGTGATGATCCGATTACAGTTTCATCTATCGCGAAACGAGCTGGATTGAATAATGCCCACCATTATGTTGATGCAACTACCCTTTCAACTTCTGAAGAAATAGCAGAAGCTTTAAATAAATATTCGGTCTTTGGGAGAGTCACTCCGCAACAAAAAAAGGCTATGGTCGTTGCCTTAAAACAACAGGGTCACACTGTTGCAATGACTGGAGATGGAGTCAATGATGTTCTAGCTTTTAAAGAGGCAGATTGCTCTATTGCAATGGCATCAGGAAGTGATGCAGCTAAAAATGCAGCAAATCTAGTTTTGCTTGATAACAATTTTGATGCAATGCCTCATATCGTTGATGAAGGACGGCGTGTTATTAATAATATTACGATGTCAGCATCTATGTTTTTGATTAAAACTATATTTTCTGCTCTCATAGCTATTTCAACTATCTTTTTTGGTCAAGCCTACCCTTTTGAGCCAATACAATTATCACTTATCAGCGCATGTGGTGTAGGAATACCAACTTTCTTCTTGACATATGAAGCTAACTTTGCACGAGTTGAAGGAAATTTTTTAGAAACCGTTTTAGAAAAGTCTTTCCCTTCTGCTTTTACAATTGCCATAGGAGCTACTTTAATTACAAATATTGGTCTTGCTTTGAATTATGATCCTAACATGCTTTCAACTGTCTGTGTTTTATTTACAGGATGGAATTATACAGTAGCTCTTTTAAGGATATATAGACCACTAACCAAATATCGCAAGTTTATTATTTATTCAACTCAATTTTGTTACTATATTTCAATGATGATCGGGCAGTCAATTTTAGAATTAACAGGCGTTTCATTTAACTGGCTAATGATACTATTAGGATTAATTGCGTTTTCATCAATTATTGTTGACTTGTCTGCTGAACTATTTAAATATATAAAAATATTTAAAGAATTTCTTGAAAAACGTCGAAAAAAGAGATTGTCAAAAGGTTAAGGATTTTCCTTAGCCTTTATTGTTGCCAAAATAACATAAATATTGATAGAATAGAATAAAGGAAGAAGGTATATTATGTATAATAAAATAAAATTATTGGCACAACAATACCACCAAGAAACAATTCAAACTCGACGTGATTTTCATAAATATGCTGAGCGCGGCTGGTTAGAAATGCGAACTGCTTCACTAGTAGCCCGTAGACTTGATAGTTTAGGGTACCAAGTCTCAGTTGGCAAGGAAGTTATGCGTGAAGAGTTCCGGATGGGATTACCAAGTAAACGCCTATTAACTTTAAATTACAATCGTGCCCTCCTTCAAGGAGCCGACCCCTATTACATAGAAAAAGTAAAGAATGGTTTTACCGGGGTCGTTGGAGTAATGCACAACGGAATTGGACCTGTTGTAGCAATTCGTTTTGATATAGATGCTCTTAGCATTACTGAAGATGATTCAGCAGATCATAATCCTGGTAAAAATGGCTTTATTTCTTGTAATCCTGGTGCTATGCATGCTTGTGGTCATGACGGTCATACTGCCATGGGATTAACTGTGGCCAAAATACTAGCACAAATAAAGGAACAACTACATGGAACAATCAAATTAATTTTTCAGCCTGCTGAAGAAGGTGTACGTGGCGCTAAAAGTATTGCTTTAAGCGGAATTCTTGATGACGTTGATTATATTTTTGCGGGTCATATTTGGCAGCAGGTCGAAGGGGAAGATTATGATATTTATTTGGGAATGAACGAAACATTTGCAACAACAAAACTTGACGTAACCTATCATGGTGTTTCTTCTCATGCTGCAGGAATGCCACAATTCGGCAAAAACGCCTTATTATCTGCTGCTTCATGTATCCTAAATCTTCATTCAATTCCACGTAATAGTGATGGTTGTACCCGTATCAATGTTGGTACAATTAGAGCAGGAACAGGAAGAAATGTAGTCCCAGAAACAGCTAAATTAGAAATCGAAGTACGTGGCGCCACTACAGAATTGAATAATTATATGGAAGTTTATGCTCGGGATGTTATTAGAGGAGCAGCATTAATGCACGATACCATTGTAGAGATAAACGAGATGGGAAAAGCTTATTCGCTTGACTGTGATAAAAAAATGATGGATTTAATTCGCCATATTTGTATCGATCATTTAGGTGATATTAAAGTTGCCAAAGAGGATTTAAGCCCGCTAGACGGTAGTGATGATTTTTCCTATATGATTGCCACTGTCCAAGCACATGGCGGAATAGGCACTTATATGAAATTGACAACTGATCTAGTCGCTTCACCTCATAACTGTACATATGACTTTAATGAAGATGTTTTGTTAACAGGAACAACTGTCTATAGTAGCATTGCCTACTATTTATTAAATCAAGATTAATATTTGTGATAGAATCAAGATTCTATCACTTTTTAAATTAAAAAAGAGCACAATTTGTGCCCTTATTTAAAGAAATCCATAAATTTATCAACTGCAGTATCCACACCACTATCAAGATCGGTTTTAAATTGATCAAATCGAACTTTAGCATCAGCTATAATGTCATCAACTTCTCCATCTTTAGCATTATAAACTTTTGCAGCGTATTCTTTTGTGCTGATCCCTAAATCTCTAATTGAATTATCATCGTCAACTTCTCCCTTATCTGCAGCCATTTCTAAATAACTACCATGTTCGTAAAGCTTTTTCGCAACCTCTTTGTCTTTAACATCATCGATATTATCGCGAATATAATTTACTGCTTCATTTACATCATCACGATTAACTTTATAGTCACTACTAAATTTATTTTTAACTCTACTATCAATTCCCTCTAATCCATTATCCTCATCTGATTCATTAGTGGTAGTATTGTTATTACTATCTTTGTTAGTATCATCATTGTTTGAACATCCAACAATCGAAAAACTCATTGCAAATAATAACAATAAACAGCATATTGATTTTAAAATACGTTTCATATCTATTCTCCTTTAACTTATCTATCTATATTTTTCACCAAAATTATTTTTTTAAACAAAATATCATAAAAATCATGTATAATGAATTTGGTGATTTTTATGAAAGAACAACAATTAGATGCATTACTAGAAAATATTAATTATGAAATAAGTTTATTATCCAATGCAAGTGCCTTTATCAAACAAGTCTTTTCTGATATATCTTGGGTTGGTTTTTACCTTTGCCAAGATAATCAGCTGATCTTAGGTCCATTCCAAGGAAAAACAGCTTGTACACTCATCCCCTTTAACAAAGGTGTATGCGGTGCCTGTGCAACAAATCTTAAAACTTACTGTGTTCCTGATGTTCATCAGTTTCCTAGTCATATTGCTTGTGATAGCGCAACAAACAGTGAACTTGTTATCCCGTTGATTATAGATAATAGCTTGTATGGCGTTCTAGATTTAGATTCTCGTTGTTTTGCACGGTTTCAACCTGATGACCAGGAAGAGCTAGAAAAATTAGCACTCATAATTATTAAACATTTAAAACGAATAAAGGAAGAAACAAAATAGTTTCTTCCTTTTAACTTTTTTTATCAAATTTTTGTTTACATTTAGGACAGGTAATTGTAATTTGTCCCCGACCACGTGGCACTCTAACAGTTTGCTTGCAGTTAGGACATAGAAAATATTTATGCATTTTATCATTTTTATTACTTTTAATAATATTAATTCTTTTTTTGACAGGCTGGATTAAAGATAAAAATTTATCATTTTCAGCTCGCCTTTTATAAATATTACGAGAATAGGTCCTAAAAATATTAATAATTAAAATTATCCAAATAATTGTTGCAAGATATGGATTGCGAATTACAAAAAGATTTAAAATTAATAAAATTAATGCAAATATTAATAAAAAATTGTTTAGTTGATCCGATCCATAACGACCTGACATAAAGCGATACAGCGCATTTTGAAACTTATTCATGTTAACCCTCTTTTCAAATTATACATTAAGTATAATTTGAAATTATTAAATCTTTATGAATTATTTTCATTAGTATCTTTTTTCTTATGTTCTTTACGACTACAATCGTATGTCTCTACAATTAACGTTTTAAAAAATTGAATTAATGCATTTCTTGTATCACTGTTCATATTTTTGATTTCTTTAATAGCCGTAATTAGATGTGATAATGATTTTTCTGAAAAATCATTAATTTTTTCAATTTTAGCTGCTTCTAAAATTGAAAATACTGCAGTAACTGCATCCTTTCGTGTTTTACTGTCGACTTTACTTAGCCATGATTTAAAAGCTGCATCCATAGTTTGGCTGTCCTTACTCATTTCAGTAGCACAAACAAATTGTGTTCCTTCTACTGACCAGCTAAAGCCACTATGTTGCATTAAACCTTTAGCGCTACTTTTAACTACTATTTTTTCTTCAAGATTCTCAAGCATTATCCCGAATACGGAACTTTCTGGAATGAATTTTTTTATCCTAGTAGAAATATTGCGGTAATTATCTGTATTTAGCATTTTTTGATTAAAACCAGGGCCGTCATTATTATAAATCTCAATAATTCGTTTAGATATTTTAGAATTCACACAACTAGATGCATAAACTGCTAAATTTCCTCCTTTTGAATGACCACCAACACGAATTTTAACGCCAGATATCTTTTGGGTGATATATATCCTAAAAATTTGATACCACTTCATTTTATAATCACAATGGCATAAAAGATAAAAAAGTGATTTAGAAAAATCGATTTCAGCAATTTTAGCCAAATACTCAACTGCTCTTTGCTGAGAAGCAACTGGAAATTGATAAGTCATTTGAAAATCCTCACGCCAGCCTAAAATTGTATCATCAGTGCCACGAAAAGCAACATAAATACTACTATCTTCTAATTGAAAAGTAATTGCTGCAAATTGTTTTATACTTTGATAGTCCAGTTCATTAATATAATTAGATAGCAGAATATTTTGATAACGCGGACATTTAGCTAATTCTTGTAATAATGTAATTGATTCCTTAGTGAAAGATATCTCATCTAGTAATTCTTCAATATTATTTACTTGACTAAAATTATTAGCAACATCTTTTAAACAATAACTTTGTTCATTGGGAAATGTGGGAACTATTTTATCAAAATCAACATAAACTAATTCACTTAAAATCAAGCCATCAATATCATTAAATGGATCTATTCTCATTGACAGATCACCTCGCCATTTTAAATAATCATATATATTGGACATTTTTGTTCCCCCTTTCCTTTTTTGGCATTATACCATATTTAAAAAAAATTATACAACTTCATGACATTTATTGACAATAAATTTTTGAAACCTATAATGTTTATGGAAAGGTCGAGAAAAATGAAGTTATTCAATAAATTTTCAAAAAAACAAAAAATTACCTTTATTTCAGTATTATTTATTTTAATTATTAGTACAGTTTATTTAATCTGGCAAAAAAATAACCAATTGTTAACTTTTGTCAAAGACCCAATACTAGAAATCAACCATGAGTTTGATTATCAAAAAATAATTAAAAATATTAAAAATGTCCAAACATCCGATATTAAGGTCGACACATCTAAATTAAAAAATGATAAAATTGGCAGCTATCCTGTTACCTATATTTATCAGGGCAAAAAGTTCACAGTAAATATTAACGTAGTTGATAAAACTAAGCCTAAATTTGAAATTAATAATATTGAAATAGATGCAGGAATGGATGTTGATCCAACAATGTTAGTTGATAACATTGTTGATGAAACAAAAACAACTATTTCTTTTAAAGATGCATATAATTTTTCAAAAAAAGGAAAAGTCAAAGTGACAGTAATTGTTAGCGATGAAAGTAATAATAAATCAACAAAGCACGCTACTGTTACAGTTTTATCTAAAGATACAACAAAACCAACTATTTCTGGTCTTAATGATCTAACTGTCACTTTAAATGGTAAGGTTGATTATTTAGCTGGCGTTAAAGGAAATGATAATCGTGATCCACATCCACAATTGACTATTGATAACAAAAAAGTAAGATTGGATAAATTAGGTGATTATATTGTAACCTATACTTGCAAAGATAGGTCTGGCAATAAAATAGTTGCTAAAAGGAAAGTTTCAGTTGTTGAAAAGAAAGAAATTGGAGTTTATGCTCAAACTGAAGAAAAAGTTATTTATTTGACATTTGATGATGGTCCTTCAAAAAATACCAAACGTATTTTAGATATTCTTGACAAATATCATGCAAAAGCAACTTTCTTTGTGACTGGTACAAACCAAAACTATAATTACTTGATCAAAGAAGCATATCAACGAGGTCATACAATCGGTTTACATACTTACAGCCATGATTATAAAACCGTTTATACTTCAGTAACCGCATATTTTAATGATTTAGAAAGAGTTGGAAACATGGTTAAAAATGAAATTGGCTTTATTCCAAAGTATATTCGTTTCCCTGGTGGAGCTTCAAATACAATTTCACGTAAATATTGTCCTGGAATCATGAGTATTCTAGCAAACGAAGTAATTGACCGTGGTTATCAATTTTATGATTGGAATTATGGTACAGGTGATGCCGGTGGAAACAATATTCCAGTTAATCAAATCATTGCTACTGCTACAGCTGGAAATGCCAATAATCAAGTGATTCTTGCTCATGATACAGATGCCAAAAATACCACGGTAGATGCCCTTCCGGCAATAATCGAGCATTATCAGGCACTAGGTTATTCTTTTAAAAGTATAGATGACAATTCTTATGTTCCTCATCATCATATTAATAATTAAAAGTAGTTTTCGAAATTGGCTCTAGAATTTGATTTTTCAAAAGATGGAACCTATTTCAATAAAACTATTTTTATTTTTAAGATTTATTAAGAGATTCTTAGGATTTATTATGATAGAATTTTTAAAATAGCGTGTTATGATTATAATTGTTATGTATTGGTTAATTCTTGCTAATTCATTGCAAAGCAATTGTAGTTATATTACAATTAGATAAATTTTGTTTTTTATGAGGATGTTATTTATGGGAAAAATTAAAGGTTTAAATAAACAAGAAGTTGCAAAGCGTATTAGTGAAGGGAAAGTGAACCTTTCCCCTAAACCAGTAGTTAAAAGTAATTTTCAAATTATTATGGGGCATGTTTTTAACCTCTTTAATGCCTATAATTTTATTATTGCTGCTGCTCTAATTGCTGTTCAAGCATATTCAAGTTTATTTTTTGTTGTTATTGTCATTTCAAATACTGTTATTAGAGCGCGACAAGAAATAAAATCTAAAAATATGGTTGCTAAATTAAACTTGATCGTTTCGCCAAAAACTAAAGTTATTCGTGAGGGAAAAACGATTTCAATCGATAACGAAGAAATCGTTCTAGATGATGTAGTTTATTTTGAAACCGGTAATCAAATCAGTGCTGATTCAATTATTATTGAAAATAATGTTGAAGTTGATGAATCACTTTTAACTGGTGAAGCTGATCCAATTTCTAAAGGGCCTGGTGACCATTTATTATCTGGTAGTTTTATTTTGAGCGGTGCTTGCTATGGTAAGGTTGAACATGTTGGAAAAGATAACTATGCAAATAAAATTACTGATCAGGCAAGAACTCGTAAGCCTGTTAGCTCTGTCTTATTAAACACTTTTAATAAAGTTACTCGTTATACTAGTTATTTAGTTTTACCATTAAGTATTTTAATGCTCTATCAGGCTTATATCATTCGTGATCAAGGAATTACAAGCACAATCGTCAACACTGCTACAGCTCTGCTAGGGATGCTTCCTAAAGGACTAGTTCTATTAACAAGTGTATCTTTAGCTGCTAGTGTTGTTAAATTAGGGAAAATGAACACTTTAGTTCAAGAAATGTTTAGTATTGAAACCTTATCACGAATTGATGTTCTATGTTTAGATAAAACCGGTACCTTGACTGAAGGAAAAATGGAAATCGAACAAGTCATTAAATTAAAAAATCCATTAAATCTTGATCTGGATGAGATTATGTGTTCCTTTGTTAAAGGATCTCTTGATAATAATATTACTTTTAAAACACTTAGTAACTATTTTACTGGCCCTGCAAAGTATGAAACATTAGACCGTATAGCTTTTTCTTCAGCCCGGAAATGGAGCGCCATTGAACTAGATTCAATAGGAACAATTATTGTTGGAGCACCAGAAATAATTCGTCCTGATTATCAATTATCACCAAGAATTATTGAGATGCAAAAAAGCGGCGCACGTGTTTTATTAATTGGCCATCACCCAACATTAAATATCTTACAGGAAACTTTAGGACAAACAACACCGATTGGGCTAATTGTTATTAAAGATCCTATTCGGAAAGATGCTCATGAAGCCCTTAAATTTTTCAGTGATAATGATGTTGCTGTAAAAGTTATATCTGGTGATAATCCAGCGACAGTTAGTGCAATCGCTAGTCAAGCAGGTGTTGCTAATGCAGAAAAATACATTGATGCTTCAACAATCGTTACTGATCAACAATTAGAAGATGCAATTTTAAACTATAATGTCATTGGTCGTGCTAGTCCTTTTCAAAAGCACCAGATGATCTTATGTTTACAAAAACATAATCAAAAGGTTGCGATGACGGGTGATGGAGTAAATGATGTTTTAGCATTAAAAGATGCTGATGTTTCAATTGCGATGGGTTCTGGTTCCGATATTGCCCGCCAAGTATCGCAATTTATTATTATTGATGGTAAATTACAAACATTAGTAGAAGTTGTTCGAGAAGGTCGCCTAGTTATTAATAATGTTACACGTTCTGCGTCAATGTATTACTTGAAAACAATTTACACGATTTTACTTTCAATATTATCTATTTTAATGAATATACCTTATCCTTTTATTCCTTTCCAAATGACTTTATTGGATATGTTTATTGAAGGTTTCCCTTCATTTATGATTTTATTTGAACGAAATATCGAAAAACCAAAAGAATCAATTGGTCATCATGCTATGCGTTTTTCCTTACCTAACGCATTAGCAATAGTTTTAAGCGTTGCTGGTATAAGATTACTCGCACCAACCTTACAATTGTCGTTAGCAGAAACTTTTTCAGTCCTATATTTTACAACTGCTTTTGTGTCTATTCACATGATTTATCGTATTTATAAACCATTAAACTGGTATCGAGGTGGAGTTTTAATAATTGATATTATTGGCTTTATCCTCTCTACACCGATTTTTTGGCCACTTTTAGAAATGCATGTATTAACACCTAAGTTAATTCAAATTATCCTAATTACGATTGTTATTAGCATTCCTGTTTTAATCATCCTGACAAGGAGTGTTAGTTATTATCTTAAGAACCTAAATAGTAAAAAAGCTTTATAGCATTAATAAGCCTGTTCAAGTTTTTCTTGGACAGGCTCCCATTTAAAACAAATCTATTTATCTAAACAAAAAGATATATTTAGATACATTACTGTACCTTCTATATCTATTTTTCATTTAAAAGTTGAATTAACTTAATCACATCTTCTTGAATCCGAGGTGGTAAATATTGCGGCTTGGCTAATAAAAACCCTTGAAGATAATCAACTTTAAGCTTAATCACCTGCTTTAATTCATCAATCGTTTCAATTCCTTCAGCAATTAATTTCATATCCCGTTCATGAGCATAATTAACAATGTTTTCAACAATTTTACACTTATCAGGATCACTATCAATATTACGAATTATATCCATATCGATTTTAATAAATTTAGGTGAAATCAGCAATAGGATTCGATCACTATTATATCCACTTCCATAATCATCTAATGCTAATTCTGCTTGCCATTTTTTCATTAATTCTGCTTTTTGCTGATGATAATTTTCGTCAATGTACTCAACTTCAGTAACTTCTAAAACAACATTTTTTAAATACTTTGAATACTCCTTTTCTAGCTCATCAATTTTTTTATTACTTAAAATTTGATTTGAAATAGAATTAATAAATATTTTACAATCTTTATTAATTCGCTCATTTCGTAAATGGTTGGCAAAGGTTTCAAGTGATGAGGACCATGTTAATTCTTCAATTTCTGCTAAACGTCCCTCCTCTTTAGCTATTTTTAAAATATCAAGGGGATTTTTTAATGATGGCATAAATGATCTCATTAATGATTCATATGCATAAATAGTACCATCTTTGCTACTTATAATTGGTTGAAAATAAAACTGAATTGCTCGATCTTCAATAATAGTGTTTAATTCTTCTTTACTTTCGCTTAAAAAAGAATCCGCAATATAATCATTGAGATTAAACTCTGTTAAATTACCTTTACTTGTACGTTTGATCTTATACATTGCATAATCAGCATAATGTTGGAGTTTTTCAAAAGATTCACTATCCCGTGGATACCAGGCAATACCGCCTGATGCATTGACATGAAAATTACTATTATCAGCCAAAGGAATAAAAGCCTTGCTAATTGCTTCCTTTAATTTATTAATTAACTGCTTAATTACATTTTCATCATCATAACCATAAAAGAAAACAAAAAATTCATCACCAGAAATCCGTGAAATAATAGTATTTTCTGGGGTGCTGTTTACAAATGTTTCAGCAGCTTTAGAAATGTAATTATCACCAATTTCATGCCCATAATTATCATTAATGTACTTCAGATTATCTAAATCTAACATCAATAGTGCTGCTATTTTTATTTTGTTTATTTCATTTTCAAATAAACTATTCATGATCCTAATAAATGCTCTCCGATTCAAAAGTCCAGTTAGAGCATCATGATCACGTTCATATTCAATCACATTCTTTTCAACAATTGTATTAGTTACATTCTCAATTACCCCAGTATATGCATTATCATTTACCAATAGCCGTAGGTTCACAAAAACATAATTATCATCATCAGGAATTTTGAAGAGATATTCTTTTTTGCTATAATCATGTGAAACAATATATTGTTTATAGCCTTCAAATGTTTCTTTAAATTTTGTCATTGTTAATTCTGAAGTATTAACATCATATTTTAGTAAAACCTCAAAAAAGTTTTCTGATATAAACAATTCTTCAGTGTTTATATTATATTCGAACCCTGCTAGCTTAATACTTGCCATTTGTAATAAATTAGTGAATTTCAAGGCAGTATCACGAACATTTTGATTTAGTTGTTCCATCATATTTGCAAGATGATCAATTTCAGCAATATTTGTACGTCTGAAAGAAATCTTATTTTTAATATTAGCTTTTACGACTTCATCTGATAATTTTTTTATTGGTTTTGAAATGATATAACTAAAAATGAAACTTCCACCAATTCCAACTGTCAAGGTTAAAAAGATTGCGAACATCAAAATCGAAGTGATTTTATTTGTAAATGCAAATAAATCTGAAATATCAACTATTCCTACTAAAGCCCAGCGTTGATTACTGTATGGTGTATTAGAATTATAAATATTCAAATATTTTAATGAACTATATAAAGTGTTAGAACCTTGATTGATATAATAATCATTCTCAGATTGCATTAATTCAGTTGTAGGACTTTTCGTTGTATAAATATTTCCATTCGTTAAAATATTACTTAAAATCAATGAATCATCTTGATTGATTGCCAACAAATAGCTTCCATTACCTTCATCAAGTAACTCTGTACTGGGCAATAATTTGTTCAAATAATCTAATGTAATATCAATTCCAACGACACCATAAACAGCTCCTTGATCGTTGATTAACGGTAATGAGTAGGTGAAAGCCTCATTTTCAGAATCTCTCAAGCGAAAACTCCCACCCCAATAGCCCATATCAGTACTCGAAAATTCTTGTGAATTACTAATTGCCTGCTGGTATGGAGTATAGAAAAAATCATAATATTTTATGTTTGCTTTTTTAAATTCAAAACGTGGCCGCCATGATGAATCAGTAGCAATATTTAAAGATTTAACTACTTCAGTTGGAGCTCGTTCAATTAATAAATCCCCATTTTCTGCTGAAGCTTTTGATAATGGATCAAGATCTCTTAAATATATTCCAGGTTTATCTTCAAGTCCCTTATCCAAGTCATGATTATTAAAAATGATATAAGCCCCTGTAACATGCTGAGAGCGCATTGTTGAAATCAATTGATCTACAACTGCCAAAATAAGTGGTGTTGCTGTTTCAGAGCTGTCATCAAGATGCTCATAATCAACCTTTCCTTCACTAACAAGCTGCTTAGCTGTCGTATTTATGTGGTCTGTCAATTGAGATAAATTGGACCAATTGTTTAACATTTCATTTTGAAGATAACTGCTTCGATTAATAACTCGCTGATCAACAATATCTTTAGCGTTCTGGTTTAATTTAGCAAACATTCCACCAGTTGAAAGGCTACCAACAAGGATTGTTGTCTCGATTAACACTAAAATACACATTACTACAAGTAAATATGAAAAAATTGATTTGTTTTTCATGATTTTACGAAACATCACAATCCTCCTTCTATAGAACTATTTAATTAATGATTCTAATTGGCTTTTAGTATTAGTATACCACTGATTAAAATAAGTATCATTATTAAATTGGCTAATTGCTTGTTCTAAATTCATTCCATTTGAAAGATTAGTAATAACTGTTTCACGATCTTGTTTAGCTAAATTACTCATTGTTGTTTCTAAAACATTTCTTGCATCAGTTCCCTTTTCAAAAGGAACTGATGTATACATATTATTATCTGAAATCATTTTAAGACTAGTATTTAACGTTTTCTTTACTGACTCATTGACTTCTACTTCATCAGTAATCTTATCAAGATCATTTGCACTTTTGGTAACTGGCAAATAACCACTAGCATTTGAAAAAGCAATATTTTGTTTATCACTAGTAAACCATTTCAAAAATTCAACAGCTGCCTGTTGTTCTTTTTCTTCACTTTTGAGAACAACCATTCCTGCTCCTTGTTGAACGACATAATCTTTACCATCTTTAAATTTAGGGCAAGCAAATGTCTCCAATTCAATTGAATGGCTTTCTTCGTCATTTAAAATAACTTCTTTAGGAAAATATGTGACACTCGAAGATGAAGAAACACAAGCAAGAATATTTCCGATTTTTATATCATCACTTCTAAATTTACCTGATGAACTAAAATAACCACTTATGTAAGGAACATAATAATTATCCCATAATTTTTTAGCAATATCTGCTTCAAAATTTAATACGATTTTATTATCCTTTTTACTAAAAATATCTGTTGCTAGCTGGCGATAGCCAACGAGCATATAATTTGCAAAAGCATCACGACCAAAAAATGCTTTTCCATCATTTGGAGCAGCTGTCAAACTATCAGTCCAGTTATAATATTGCTCTGCAACCTTAGTAACACCCTCAATTGTATTTAAATCATTTGTTGAAGCACCCGTAGCATTTGCAAACTTCTCCCAATCTGTTTTATTCAACATAAATAACTCTACTGATTTAGCCACTGGAAAAATTTTTAATGTATCTTTACTTGAAAAGTGTCCTTCTTCAAGATAACCATCGACATACTTAGATAGCTCGTCTTTACTAAAATATTTATTTAAATCTACTGCATAACCTAACTTATCCACTTGATAAGCTGTGTCACCATACGCTGCAAAAATATTCGGAATATCTGCAGCCCCAGCTTTTCCATTAATTGAATCTAAGACATTTCTTTCTAAATCAGAAATTGTTCCTTGACCAGAGCCCTCAACAATTATCCCTTTTTCTTTACCGACTGTTTTGTTAAATTCATCGACTAGACGATTAAATTCTTCTTGTTGCGCACCATTATAATAATGCCATACTTGAATCGTCGTTGGATCATCCTTGTCTAATAAGTTTTTATCCTCATTACTACATCCAGTTACAGCAAAAAACATTAATAAAGATATCAAAACTAATCTTACTTTTTTCATATGCTTATCTCCATTCCCTTATCCCCTAAAGGATAACACAAATTGGTCATTTATACAATCTTCACACTTTATCAATACAAAAAAGGATACCTATTGATATCCTCTATGACAACTCCATTTTTCCAGTATACAATTGATAATATCTTCCTTTTTGATTAATTAATTCATCATGATTCCCACGTTCTATGATTTCCCCATGATCGAGTACCATGATTGCTTTTGAATTACGAACTGTAGAAAGACGATGTGCAATTACAAAAACGGTACGATCTTTCATTAAACTATCCATCCCTTTTTCAATCAATTTTTCAGTATGAGTATCAATAGAACTTGTAGCCTCATCCAAAATTAAAACTGGGGGATTAGCAATTGCTGCACGAGCGATAGCTAATAGCTGACGTTGTCCTTGTGATAAGTTAGAACCATCACCAGTTAACATTGTTTGATAGCCTTGCGGAAGTCGCCGAATAAATGAATCTGCATTTGCTAGTTTAGCTGCTGCCACCACTTCTTCATCACTAGCATCTAATTTACCGTAACGTATATTATCTTCAATCGTTCCTGTAAATAAATGAGTGTCTTGCAAAACCATTGATAACGATTGTCGCAATGCTGCTTTTTTTATTAATTTAATATCAATTCCATCGTATGTTATACTGCCAGAATCTAATTCATAAAAACGATTAATCAAATTAGTAATAGTTGTTTTCCCAGCTCCTGTAGAGCCCACAAATGCAATTTTTTGACCTGGTTTTGCATATAAGTTTAAATTTTTTAAAATAGGATGGTTGGAGACATAACTAAAACAAACATCATGGAAGCGAACATCACCTTTTAACAAAACCAGTTCTACATCACCATTAGAACGGGGATGACGCCAAGCCCAAAGTCCAGTATTTTCATGACACTCAACTAGCTTACCATATTCATTGCGAACATTTGTTAAAGTGACACTTCCTTCATCTATTTCAACTTTTTCATCCATAATTTCAAAAATACGTTCTGCACCTGACATTGCTGCCAAAATAAAATTCATTTGTTGGGAAAATTGATTTACTGGCATCGCAGTTTGTCGAACAAAAACCAAATATGATGATAAACTTCCTAAATCCATAATCCCATAAATTGCCATAAACCCGCCTATTACAGCAGATAATGCATAATTCAAATATGAAATACTGACAACTGTTGGTATCATAGTTCCTGAATAAGTAACTGCTTTCGTAGCTGCTTGTCGTAAAGCTTGATTTCTTTTTTCAAACTCGGCAAAGTTCACCTGTTCATGATTGAAAACTTTAACTACTTTACTTCCTTCGACCATTTCTTCAATAAAACCATTTAAACTTCCCATATATTTTTGTTGTTGATTAAAATACTGCTTACTCTTTTTACTACTATAACGAATAAAAATAAACATCATTACCATTGAAGCAATTACAATGATTGATAGATAAGGATTTAAAATAATAATCATCGTAATTGTTCCTACAATCATTATAAAACTTTGAATCAACATTGCAAAACTATTATTTAAAGCTTCTAAAATTGTATCAATATCACTAGTAAATCGACTCATCAACTCACCATGAGTACGCTGATCAAAAAAACTAAGCGGTAAGTTTTGTATCTTATCAAATAAATCTTCACGAATTTCTTTAACGATTTCTTGAGCAGTTTTTACCATTAATTGATTATATAGATGACAAGCCCCGACACCAGTTAAATACATAATTGCCATCGTTATTATTGCTTGTAATAGTCCAGCATTATTACCTGGTAGAATGTAATCGTTAATAACCGGTTTTAATAAATAAGTACCTAAAATATTTGCACCTGCACTAATTAATACTAAAATAGCAATGATTATGAGTGTTCCTATATGTCGAGTTAAATAACTAGCCATTGCTTTTAAAGTTTTCTTTAAATTTTTAGGGCGTGGAGTTCCGTTTATTCTAGCCATATTATTTATCTCCTTCTTGAATTTTACATAAATCTTGATAGATATGATTACGATTTGCTAATTCTTCAGGTGTTCCTATATCATCAATTTTACCATCAGTTAAAATAACAATTTTATCTGCATGGGCAAGTGATGATAATCGCTGTGAAATAATAATTTTAGTTGTCTTAGGCAAATAGTATGCTAATCCATCTGTTAGTTTTCGTTCAGTTGCTGTATCTAATGCACTGGTAGAATCGTCAAGAATTAAAATTTTTGGTTTCTTTAATAATGCACGTGCAATACATAACCTTTGTTTTTGCCCACCAGAAACATTAACTCCACCTTGCCCTAAATCTGTATTGATTCCCTTAGGCAATGCATCGATAAATTCACTGGCACAAGCAATGTCTAAAACTTCATTAAGTTCGTGATCACTAGCATCTGCTTTACCCCATAAAATATTTTCCTTAATCGTTCCAGAAAATAGAGTGTTTTTTTGTAATACCATAGCAATTTCATCTCGAAGATGTTCGATTCCATATGATTTTATATCATGACCATCGATTAATAAATCCCCTGCTGTAATATCATATAATCTAGGAATCAATTGTACTAATGAAGTTTTGGCACTACCTGTTCCTCCGATAATACCAACAGTTTCACCAGGCTCAATTTCCAAATTTATATTATTTAATACATATTCTTTTGCTTTTAAGTCATATTTAAAAGCAACATTTTTAAATATGATTTTTCCCCTCGTAATCTTTATGTCACTTTTTTCATCTTTAATATCTATTTCTTCATCAAAAACTTCTTGAATCCGATATGCCGAAGCTAGAGAACGAGTTAACATCAAGAAAACATTTGAAATCATCATTAAGGAATTTAAGATTTGCATAATATAGCTTAAAAATCCTGTTAATTCACCTACTTGCATATTTCCAACCTGAATCATCCCACCCCCAAACCATAGAATTGCAATAATCGTCGAATACATCACAAATTGAAAACACGGCATATTCATAACTGCATAATGGAATGATTTACGTGAAACTTGTTGATAATTCAAATTAACTTCATTAAATTTAGCTTGTTCGTAATCTTTTCTAACATATGACTTTACAACTCTGATCGCAATTAGATTTTCCTGAACTATCGAATTGACAGAGTCTAAAGCTCTTTGCATTTTCCCATATAAAGGACGAACTTTTGACATAATTATAATTAAGCATGTTGCTAGAACAGGAATAGCTATTAAAAAAACAACAGCTAATTTAGCATTAATTAGTATTGCCATAGTTAGTGCAGTTAACATCATAAAAGGTGCTCTAACTAACGGACGAATCCCATTACAAATAGCGTTTTGTAAAATAGTAACATCACTTGTAAGTCGAGTAACTAACGATGAAGTACTAAAATGATCTGTATTTTTAAACGAAAATTCTTGAATCTTTTGATATTGTGCTTTTCGCAATTCATAGCCAAACCCCTGTCCTGCTTTGGCAGCAGTCTTTGCATACAATAAGCCTAAACCAAGCGACAAAAGCGCACATATAATCATTAATCCCCCTTTGATCAGAATATAATTTCTATCTTTATTTGCTACACCGATATCAATAATATCAGCCATTATCAAAGGAATAATCAACTCAAAAAGAGTTTCTAAAATAACAAACACTGCACTTAAATAAAGATATTTTTTATAGTTTTTAAAATAGCCAAAAAATTGTTTGAACATCTTATTCCTCCTTTAACAAGGCGTCATAAAGGCGCTCTAAGTAATTAATAAATTGTTTTCTTTCTTCCTTGCTAAAATCTCTCAAGGTAATATCTTCACGCTCATCTAGATATGCTTGCCATTTAAGAAAAGTGATTTTTCCTAATTCGGTAAGTTGAATATATACATTTCTCTTATTTTCCTCACTATAATTCCGTTTAATAAAACCATTACTTTCTAATTTGTTTAGCATAATTGAAACTGTAGCAGGCTCAATATCACAACCTTTAGTAATATCTTTTTGTAAACATTCTCTTTTCTGTTCATACAAATATCGTAAAACCTTTGGCTGTCCTGGCGCTAAATTCAGTTCTTTTAAAAAAGGAATATTCTTTTTCCTTTGTGTATGCGCTGTTTTAAATAATAAATAATATAATGAATTAGCCATCTTTCCTCCTATTATTAGTATCCTAACTATTAGTATACTAATCTTATTAATAAAGTCTGTCAAGGTATTTACTAAAATTAAAAACCGGCTTCTATTTAGAGCCGGTCATTTTATATATTTTACTTAGTGTATTATATGCTGTTTTAATCGTACCATCGTATTCCTCAGCAAAAACAATAGTCATTTCTTCTTTTAAAATAATAGCTAAACAATATTTTAATTTACGATTCAATCGTCTATCTAATAACGCCATTCGTCCAAATAATAAAACATTTACAGGATCCAGCTGTTTTTTTAATTCCTCGATTTCACCATATTTCACTTCAATAATATCGTTATAAGAAAACTTTCTACTTTTGAAGATACCATCAACTGAAAAGCTATTTTCTTTAAGATTTAAGGTATAAATAGCACGCTTTTGATATTCAGCAATACCACCAATATAATTAAGATTATATTTAAATGTTTTTTTCATTTTCAAACTCCTAATCCTGATTAAAATTCTTAAGTCCTTCTAATAAATAATTATGACTCTTAGGTTGTTTACGTCGGAATTCTTCTAATTTTTCTTGATCAAGTTGTGCTACTTCTAATCGAAGTTCGCGAGAAGATATTCTTTTCCCACCTTGCCCTAATACGATTAATTGTTCTAACGCATCAGATGTGGCCACTGTAATATTGTATTTACTTGCCAACTCATGAGTTGCCCGCTCAATATACATATCAGCAGTTTGTGCTTCTTTAGTATATGCGATATAAATATTATGATATTTAGTAGTTGAACCAATATTATCTTTAACCTTATATGCATCAAATACTAAAATCAAAATACATTTTTTGTAACCTTGATAGTTGCACATAATATCAATTAATCGCATTCTAGCTGCGTCTAAATTATCTTTTGCTAACTCTTTCAATTCTGGCCAGGCATGAATAACATTATAGCCATCAACTAATAAACATTCTGGAATGTATTTATAACTTGACTCATTAAATATTTTTTTAGTTACTTGATGTTCGCCAGATCTTTGTTTAACTGGTCCATAAGTGCGTGTGAAAATATTTTCTAACTCGTCATCAATATTATCAAATTTAGATTTATCCTGAATATTATTAGCGGTCTTCTTTATTTTTTTAAAAACAAATGGTATGTGCATATGTTGGGCAACTTGATCCCACCTTACATTATAACCAGCACCATGACTGCAAAATACTGATCCTGTTGGATTTTCTACATCTGCCTCACTATCATAGTTGAATGATTTAATTACTTCAGCCTGATTTTGACATGGGCGATAATCACTTAACTGACAAATTAGGCGTCCTTTTCCTTTAGTATATCTAACAACTTCACTTTGATAATTTTGCATTTTACTGACTGGTGCACTTCCGGTAATAACAGCAATGTCAGTTTGATTTTCCGGTAATTTAAAGTTCCCTGCCATTGCCTCAATATCATAAATCGCTCGACTCAGATATTCAATCGGTAATTCAAGTGAAAAATCAAAATACGGCTCTAGTAAAACCGATTTTGCTGTTTTCAAGCCTTGACGTATCGCCCGATATGTTGCCTCTCTAAAATCACCGCCTTCAGTATGCTTTAAATGTGCTTTTCCAGCCACTAAAGTTATTTTCATATCTGTGATTGGCGAGCCCGTAAGTACTCCCAAATGCTCTTTTTCTTGTAAATGCGACAAAATTAATCGTTGATAGTTATTCGCTAGAAGATATTCTTGACAATTTGTATCGAATTTTAATCCCGACCCTGGTTTCCCGGGTTCTAAAAGTAAATGTACTTCAGCATAATGACGTAATGGTTCAAAATGTCCTACCCCTTCAACAGCTTCTTCAATCGTCTCTTTATAAATAATTCTTCCATAATCAAAATCAACTTCAACTTTAAACCGCTCTTGGATTATATTTTTAAGCACCTCAATTTGAATTTCACCCATTAATTGAACATGAATTTCTTTGGTTCTAACGTTATAATTGATATGTAGCTGAGGATCTTCTTGTGCTAATAAATTTAACTTTTTTAACACTTGATGTTGATCACAATCAGGAGGCAATTTAATTTGATAATCCATGTATGGTGACAACAATGGCTGAGTCGTATTATCTTCTATACCTAATCCCTGACCAGCAACTATACTTTTAAGCCCTTTAATCGCACAAATATCCCCAGCCATCACTTCATCAGTTAAATGATACTTATTCCCAGAATAAATACGAATTTGATCAACTTTTTCATCATTTAAAAGTTGCGTTTTCACTTTTAAACTACCGCCAGTAATTTTTAAATGTGTCAATTTGTTTCCTTGTTCGTCATGACTTATTTTAAAAACTCGCGCTCCAAAAGATTCAGAATAATCCTTATTCTTTATATAATTAGTAAATTCATTAAAAAAATTATCAATCCGTTCCATTTTTAACGCAGAGCCAAAAAAACACGGAAATAATTGGCATCTAGCAATTTCATTAATTAACATCTCTTTGTTTAAGGTATTATATTCTAGATAATAATTCAATAAATCTTCGCTATTTAAAGCAACACTTTCATAAAATTCATCATTCAAATTACTAAAATCAAAACAATGTTCATCTAGTCGTTCTTTTAAATTCTGCATTAATTCAGATTGCTCATAACGACTAACATCCATTTTATTAATAAAAATAAAGGTTGGTATTTTATAGTATCTCAATAAATTCCAAATAGTTTCACTATGACCTTGGACACCGTCTATCCCACTGATTACCAAAATAGCATAATCGAGCACTTGTAGCGTACGTTCCATTTCTGTCGAAAAATCAATGTGACCTGGCGTATCAATTAAAGTAATTTGGCTATCATGCCAATTTATTATTGCCTGCTTAGAAAAAATTGTAATCCCTCGATTTCTCTCTTGAAAATCATAATCTAAAAAAGTATCCCGATGATCAACTCGACCTAATTTTCGTGTTGTTCCTGTTAAATATAATATACTCTCAGTTAATGTTGTTTTTCCTGCATCAACATGTGCAAGAATTCCTAATACTATCTTTTTCATTTATATCATCCTACTTATTTTCTAATAATATAATTATAAAGAATATTGCTATAATTACAATTGATATTACCAATTTATCTAATTCAGCTTAAAAATATGCTTAATTCAACTAAAATTATTTTGAATTGTTGTAAAAGCATGAATCAATGACTCATGCTTTTATAATAGTTTAAACAAATTAATGATTTTTGTGCGACCCCAATATAATTAGCAATAACTTCACATTTAACCATCAATAAAAAATAAATATTTTTCTCTTGTTCACTCAAACTTTCAAAGTTTGCCTGCCCTTTAGCAATAACTATATCGGCACTTCGATATATCCTTTTAAATTCATTACTCGTACGTTCTAATACCGTACCCAAAGAATTATCACCATTACTGATAATTGTAGCGTATTCATCCATTCCAACAAAATATGCATCAGCTTCAATTGAATCATTTACTACTGGTTTTCCTCTTACACCAAAATATATATCAATCTCCGGATTGAGTTTTTTAATTCTTCTAATTAATAATTTATCAAGACAAATTTCACCACAATTATCACCTAAATATAAAAGTACCTTTGCACTTTTTATATCAGTTATCATTTCTTCAAGCTGATTAATTGCTAATTTTAATTGATCAATATTTTCAAACCACTTATCAATGTCTTTAATTTGGGTATTATAGATAGGACTAAAATCAATAATATTTCCAATAATTGCATATTTAACAGACGTTTCAAAAGAGTTGATCTTATTTTCAAATTCAGTACTACGTGATAAGAAAAGTTCGTTATAATATTTCCGAAGTTCAAAATATGGATCCTCATCATTAACTTGCTGCTTGATCATTTCAAATGTAGCACCAATTATCTCTGGATTAGTTTTAGTAAAATTTAGTTTTCCCAAATACTGAAATACTCCTCGATAAAACATATCACGATTTTTTATATTTGTAATATTGGCCACTTTAATAACTTGACTGATCAAGCATGGTAAACAATTTTCATTTATTTTCATTCGACTCACCCTCCTTTAGCATAGCATTCTTATATTTAAATAAATATTATTTCCAAAAAATGGAAATTCTATTTTATCAAATTTTTTTGATATTTCATAAAAATCAAATCAACAAGACATTGCAAAGTATAGTTATATAAATCATGTTTTATTGGAACCAAAATAACTTCATTGACATATTCGAGCTCCTGCACTAAATTATTTTTAGTAATTACGTAAACCTTTGCTTTACTACTTTTTAAATAATCATAAGTATGATAAAAACGTGAATAGCCATTTTTCATGACATAGTTACCAGAAAAGCTAAAAATTACAATTAAAGTATTACTATCTGCACTTTTAATAAAATCTAGTTGGTCTTGAAAGTTAGTGTAAGAAATGCAAATTTTTCCCCAGCCAATTAAATTATACTGTAATTCTTTTGCTCCATTATCACTATTTAAAATTCCAAAAATTGCTATTTTTGGATATTTGTAAAAATCATAGACAAGTTTATCCACTCGACTTTCATCAAAATTCTGATAAAAATATGTAATCTCCTCAGTAACCATTTTCTGATATACTCTATAATCAATTATTTCTCTTTGTAAACCTGTATGTCGCTTTTGCTCCCCGTGATATACCAAGGCTTCTTTAAAATCAGAAAAAGATTCAATCCCTAACGATCGTACAAATCGGCTTACTTGCGATATTGAAACATTTGTATTTTTCGCTAACTCACTAATTGATAGACTATTAATATTTTCGTGATTTGCTATTAAATATTTAGCAATATCACAATCAACTACACTATTGTGAGAATTATTTATTACATTTATTAACATTGTTGTCACCAAATTCATCCAATTTCTCCTATTCATAATTCAATACCAGGCTTTACTATTGTTTTTTATAAAAGTAATTTCATTTTGATAATAATTAATCTCATTATTTTTTGAAAAGCTTTATTTCCAGCCAATACCTCATGATTAGTCAAATTACAAAGTTCTTCGATTCAACATATCCCCCAAATAAAGAGATTATCTGGTATAATCATTCCGTAAGCTTTAAAAAATATTTTTATTCTTTCTTTTCTATTCTAAACAAAGTATCATTTGTCTTATAATCTCTTATTGTTCCATCCGAATTAGTCTGATAACTAGCATCATTGTGACAATATAATCTGTCCAAACAATTGCATGACAATTAAGAAAGTTGTTACCAGATACATATTCATGCAAAAAAGATAATATCTCACGATTATTTTCATCATCGCCTAAAAATCTTGGAACTCTATTACACTTTTTAAATTCTAAATATTGTGAAAAATCATGGATATAAGGTTTCCAATAGCTGTTACGATAGATTCTATCCCCTTTCTTTTCAATAGTTTGATTTACGTTTCCATTTAACCTTTCTATTTCTTTATTCCATGTAATATAAATACCTATTTATCATTAAAATTATCTTATCATACAATTTAAAAGGCAACAATTAAATGATCCATATCATTTCTATTTACAAGCTGCGATATGGATCAATAAACATAAATTTAGTTTTTATCCGCCATTTTTTAAATACTTAATTAATATGTTATCAATAACTAATGAATTATCCCTATTAGGATTAATAATTATTGCATTTTTCTCTTTAAATCTTTTCATTAACATAAAACAATCATAAATACTCAAAGTAACAAAATAGCGATATTTTGAATTGAATAAAACAGGACTAGAATATACAGGTAAATAATTTTGAGTAGTTTCTCCAGATAAATTATCTAAAATCATTATTAGATCATCATTGGGGATCTTTAGTAATTTTTGTTTTGAAATCTTAATTGTCGAAGGCATATAAATTGGTTTTGATTTTAAATAATCAAGAATATCTTTTAAACGATTGAGTTCAATATCATGATTGTATGCTTTTATTAGCTGGTTTAAATTATCATTAGTTTCTATAGTCATATACTCACCGACTTTCAAATTGATTTTCAAGGATATTATTGTAACATATCTAAGCTTATAAAGAAACGCGTTATTCACCTTTTCTTATACATTATGTTTAATACTAAATGATACGCGACTACCTTGCAATCACAGAGTAATTCACAAATTGTGAATTACTTGTGCATATTCTTAAATATTATAAAAAATGATGATATTTAACCATCATTTATATTTTTCTAAGATTTTATTCATTTCAAGATCATCGGTAATAAATTTACAATCAGGATCACTTTTAATTGATGTCACAAGCATATTTTTCATTTCTTGAACAAAGGTCTGATCAATCTTTTTTGCTGTAATATGGCGATATAAAGGAGAAGTATTGATATTCCATCCTTTATTAATTGCATTGAACATTTCTTTTAATATTTTTAAACACTCTAACCGTTTTTTACGATTTATACATAATTGAAAATGTGCAGTATAACTAGAATATTTCCATAATCCAAAAACTTCATGCATTTCTTTATATATATCGGCGATTATTTCAGCATCATCATACCGCTCTTGTTTAATTGCAATCTCCATTAAAGTTAAAAGCATAGTTGGAATCTCATTAACTGTCACTAAAAGTTTTTCTTCTTGTAATTTAGCGGCTGCTTCTAATTTTGCTTGAGCTATGTAGAGATTGACTAACTTTTGTTTTTTATCTATTAAATGTTGTTCTGGTAATTCATTAATTAGCTTCTCAGCCTGTTCAAGTTTCCCTTGATTAATATACTTGTTGATCAAAACTGCTTGAGCTTGATTTTTAATCATTGGATTGTCACTAGTTAAACACTGTTCCAATAAACTGTCAATTTTTTGCTGATATTTTATAGCTTCATCCATCTCGTTTAATGAAAGCAATCCTTCTAAAACAACTGCTACATTAACAATTAGATTATCACAAGTTGGATATTCATTTATTTTATCTATTGCAATTCTATATGCCTGCTGAAAATCTTTGATTGCAGCTAAATCGTTTAAAAACAACACAACTTCATAATCTGACAAATCATCTTTAAATGACAATAGAGTATTTAAGTCTGTTTTTAGGATTCTTGCTAGAGCTGGTAAAATAGTAATATCTGGATAACTAATCCCCCGCTCCCATTTATTGACTGCTGGCGTAGTAAGATTTAAAAACTTGGCTAATTGCTCTTGTGTATACCCTAAAGCTAATCGCTTTTCTTTAATTATTTCATTAATTTTCATTAATTTTCACCTCATTATAGTAATATAATAACATATGCATTCTAAGATACAATTGACCGTTAGTTACTATTGCTGGGAAAAAATAAACGAATTGTTAATTAAACTGTTACTTCCTCGCTACTTTGAATTACTTTTAATTCTTTACGTTTATAAATCCATCCACCAATAAAGACAATATTCGCAAAAAGCCACGCTAATGGATTTGCAAAACAAATTGCATTAAAACCAAATGATGAAACAAAAAAGAAAGCAACAATACAGCGAGCTATCATTTCTGCAACACCGCCAAACATTGCTAAAAAACTATAACCTAATCCCTGTAGTAAATTACGCAATATAAATAAAATACATAAGATATAATATCCCATCGAATTAATTAACAAATATTGTTTAATTTCTGCCATAATAACAACTTCTTTAGCATCGATAAATAACAATGATAGATAATCAGAAGTAAAGTAAACAAATATAAATACAATAGCACAATAAGCAGCGCCAATAATACAACTTACTCGTAATCCGGCGAAAATCCGTCCTATTTTATTTGCACCTAAATTCTGACCGCCATACGTTGCCATTGTTAACCCTAAAGTTTCTAATGGCTGAGTCAACATAACAGAAATTTTAATCGCAGCAGTAACTGCAGCTACAACATCTGAACCTAAAGTATTAACAGCAGATTGAATCACAACACTGCCAATTGCAGTAATCGAAAACTGCATTGCCATTGGTAAGCCCATTTGTAATAATCGAATACTGTGTTTTTTACTGAATTTTTTATCATCATGTTCGAAAGTTAAAACGTCGGTTTTCTTTTTCATATAAATATAGCAGGCTGCTCCAGATAGAAATTGGGCAATTACTGTTGCATAGGCAGCTCCTACTGCTCCCATATCAAATTGAGTAATAAAAATCAAATCTAGAACAATATTAATTATTGATGATAAAATCAAAAAATATAACGGTGTCCTTGAATCTCCGATTGCTCTTAAAATACTTGATAAAATATTATATAGCATTGTGGCAAATAATCCAATAAAGATAACCACGATATAATCATATGCCTGCTGATAAATATCACTTGGTGTTTGCATCAACTCTAAAACTGATGGTAAAGCAATAACAGTAGCAATTGTCATAATTGCTGTAATCAACATACATAAATAAAATGAATTAACTATGTATTTTTTCATGTCTTGTATTTTTTTACCACCAAAACTTTGGGCAATTGGAATTCCAAAACCACTACATATACCAATTCCAAAACCAATAATCATAAAGTTTAGTGATCCGGTCGACCCCACAGCTGCTAAAGCTGTTTTCCCAACATATTTCCCAACAATAATTGTATCAACCATACTATAAAACTGTTGAAAAATATTACCTATTACTAAAGGTATCCCAAAAGCAATAATCAGCTTAAGAGGACTACCTGTCGTCATATCCTTTTTCATCATTTTCCCTCCTTAAACATGTTTATTTATTATACATTATTTTCTAACAATGTTAAGAAAATTTATAAATATGAAAAACTATTTATATCAAGTAATCACTTTATTAAAAAATATAGTTTAATACATTTATTGACTGAAATTGACAGTATCTTTAATTTATTATATATTCATTTGCAGAAGGTAATATTTATGTTAATATTTACTGCTTTATTAGATAGGAAAAAAAGAAAATGAGTTTATTAACAATTAAAGATTTATCTCATGATTTTAGAGATAAAATATGATATAAAAATGAACATATAGTCATCTTAGGAGCCAATGGTGCTGGTAATAGCATATTAATGAAATTGCTTACCGGTGCTTATTTACCAGAGTATGGTCAAATTATTTGGCATTCTAATATTAAAGTCGCCCACCTTAATCAATATGCTACTCTTAATCAAGAATAAATAATCAAAGAATATCTTAGTCCTGTCTACAATGAAGAATATTTTTTAGAACAAAAAATGCTAACACTGTATCAAAAAAAGAAGTTTTAATAATAATGAAGAACTTTTGACTTTACTTCAATAAATATGGTAACTGCAGGTCTTGGGATTAATCTAATTGGACTTGATAAAAAAATTAATAAAATCAGTGGTGGACAATGTGCTAAAGTGATTCTAGCTAAATTGTTATTAGAAAAACTAGATGTTTTATTATTGGATGAACTTACTAATTTTTTAGACACTAAACATATTAATTAGCGAGTTGACTTTTTAAATAATTTTATGGGCACCTATATTGTTATCTCGCACGATTTTGATTTTCTAGATAAAATTACTGATTGTATTTTAAATATTGATTATTATACAATAAAAAATATCGTGGAAAATATTCATCTTTTTAAAACAAAAAAACGTCTTCGCACTGATTATCTAAGACGTTATCAAAAACAACAAAAACATATAAAAAACGGAACAATTTATCCGCAAAAATATAGCTGGGAATAATTCAGAAATAACTCAAGGAAGACGTAAACAATTAGCTCACTTTGAACGTCTAACATCACCTATTACAATTATAATACTAGATTTTAAATTTAAAAATCTACCACTTTTAACGAAACAAATTCTTAAAGCAGCTAATTTAACGATTGGATATCATAAGCCTTTACTTTCAAAGATCAGCTTTTCACTGTCCGCTCAAGAAAAATTGCCATTACTGGATTTAACAGTGTTGGAAAATCAACACTTAAAAAACGTTACTAGGTGAAATTATTCTGATATCAGGAACCTTTATTTTTAATGATCAAATAAAAATTGCTTATTATAATCAAGATTTAATTTGGACTAATGATTATCAAACACCGTTAGAAATAGTTCACGATAGTCATCCTAAATTAGGCATTAAGACAATTCGAACCAATCTTGCACATTTCAATATTACGACCGATCTTATTGATAAACCAATTATCCAATTAAATGGTGGTGAGCAGGCAAAAGTAAAATTATGTATGTTGCTATTATTACTAGCCATTTATTGATTTTAGATGAACCAACTAATCATCTAGATCAAGAAATAAAAAAAGCATTGGCAAAAGCAATTAAAAATTATTCTAGTAGTGCTATTTTAGTTTGCCATGAGCCTGATTTTTATCAAGAATTAGTTGATCACATAATTAAAATAGAAAACTGTAATTTCTAATAAAAACCTACATAGTAGTTAATGATCTGATGCCTCTTTAATATTCAGCGTTTCATTTATTTACACAGTCTGCTTTAGAAGTACATACCATAACATCTACTAGTAGGTTTTAGATTTATTAAATTTGAAAATTTTACTATAATAATTTTTTTCTTAATTCATCACCAGATTCAGGATGTAAGTAAGCAGGCGCTATATCAAAAACAGTTTTACATCCATGTTGACCCTCTTGATACATCCGATGCGCTGCTCGAGCATATGCAACTAATACACTTGACGTGAATTCCGGATTTGAATCTAAGGTTAATTTATACTCAATTACATGTTTGTTTTCTTGTTCGAATCCGGTTGTCCCGCTTCTTAATACAACCCCTCCATGAGGAATTCCTTGGTGATCACGTAATAATTCAGCTTCACTTATAAAATGAACAGTAGTATCATAGTCTGCAAAATAATTAGGCATTGTCTTAATTTCTTCTTCTATTCTTTGTAAATCAGCCCCTTCTTCAGCAACAACAAAGCATTCACGAGTATGTTTTTGACGTGTTACTAAAGTTGGATTCTCCCCATTACGAACACTTTGAAGAGCAGCTTCTACTGGAATAGTATACTGTCTTGCATCCTTAACTTCGTCAATTCTTCTGATTGCATCAGAATGTCCCTGACTAACCCCTTTTCCCCAAAAAGTATAATCATGACCCTGCGGTAAAATAGCTTGTCCATAAAGACGGTTTAATGAAAATAACCCTGGATCCCAGCCAACAGAAATAATACTTATATGTTTATTCTTTTTACTTGCCTCATCAACATTAGCAAAATGTTCAGGGATTTTAGCATGTGTATCAAAACTATCAACTACATTAAAATATTCTGCTAATTCTACTGTTTGTTTTGGTAAATCATTGGCACTACCACCACATAAAACAAGAACATCAATTTGATCTTTCATATCATAAACTTTATCCATACTATAAACAGGTACATCACTATGTGTTTTTACTGATTTAGGATTTCTTCTTGTAAAAACCCCAGTTAGTTCCATATCTTGACTATGTAATACTGCACATTCTACCCCACGTCCTAAATTTCCGTATCCTACAATTCCTATTTTTATCATGTTTCCACTCCTTATATTTTTTAATATTTTATCATTCTTTTATCAAAAAAACACGAATATGAAATTTTTCTTACATCAATATATTTTTTTCTCATATTTAAACTTCTACTATTAAATATATTTATTTTGGCAACTAATAACTATTAGCTAAAAAGGGGAGGAAATGATTTCAACAAAAGAAAAAATATTATTAGAAGCACTAACTTTATTTTCAAAAAATAGCTACGATGCAATAACTGTTAACCAAATTGCTCAAATCGTTGGAATCAAGGCTCCATCACTGTATAAACATTATCAAAGTAAACAATATATTTTTATATGATAACATTAAAAATATGAATGGTATCAAAAATTTGTCGAAAGTCTAGAAATGAATGGAATTGCTCTAGAACAAGAGATGTATCGATTCATTAATATTGATGAGAATATGTTTCCTTATTTTCTCCACGACGAATTTCAAAGTAAGTTTAAAAAATAATGACAGTTGAACAGTTTAAAAATAAAGATTTTGCCAACTAATATATCAAAGAATATTTTGACGATTCATTACCCTATCAACAATTCATTTTTCTGTTTTAACCAAGCATAATATTTCAAAAGACGAAAATTCATATATTATTACTTTACACTTTTATACTCCTATTTACATTCTTATCTCTTTATGTAACAGTATCCCAGAACGTGAAGATGAGGTAGTTAATATTTTGGGACTTCGCATTAAACAGTTTAATCGTTTATATGCTAATAATGGTAAAATTTAATGAATCGCATTAGCATTTTTACAAGTTGCTTTTTATTTGCAATTTATTATCATATTGAAAATCGAAATCTTCCTTTTGTTCTACCAGCATGATTATTTTTCCGATCACGATATGTTTTCTATGTTTAATTTAACTTTATGCAAAGGATACCAGTTTTTAAAAAAATATATTTCTAACCATCAGCTTAATCCAATACTTTTTAAAAGGACTGTTCAAATATATAATCACAGAACCGTCTTTACTTTGAGTTTCTAGATTTCTTTATCAAATTTCTCTGTCTTCTTTGCAAATTTTAGCTGGTATCCTTTTAACTCTTTATTTATCAAACCACAACGTTACATGGAATGCCGTATCTATAATTAAGATTCTATTTTCAGTACAGCCTTTTAGTTTTTATCCCTACTCCATTTACAATTTAGCTTTTTGTTTAGTGTCTATATTGGAATAAGAATATAGACATTATCATCATCCTGAGCATTTTTATAAAATCAGTAATAAACACTCAACTTGTGAAAACTACAACTTAGATACTTGTCATAAACATGAAACAAAATTATTTCATAAAGCACTCAAAGATAAATATCAAAATAAATAAAAAGATAACTACAAAATCTAATATATTTAAAGTTATCCTCTTATTTATATGATTTTAAAATTAATTTAATCGTACTCTGTTTTACTTAAAATTATTAAAGAGCTTATTTTATATTAATAATTTCCATAAGTATTTTGGAAATATCATCATAATCATTGATCCAAATGACATTTATCCCCAAACTATTAAAATAATGCTACCTTATAATTATAATAGTTTTTTATGTACTTATCGTTATTAGCTGCAATATCATCACAATTCTCTTCAATGATATCTATATTCTCTTCTAACTTTGAAGTCGGAATATATACTTGATTATTTCTTATTACCAAAACAACCGCTTTATCATCAATGTTTTCTCCATTATATATATCACTGATTTTCCAAATTTCTCCCCTATTATTCATATATTAGTTTAGTTATCTTTCAATATATAGTAATTCCAAGTATACTTAAGCTTTGATTGCCCATCTCATTTTTGTTGATTTAGCACGACTATTCATATGACACTCTTCTTTACTTGGTCTAATCACATTTCTAGCTACATCACTATAAATTCCAAGATTTTTCATTTCTTTAAATGCCTTTTTAACAATTCGATCTTCACCAGAATGAAATGTTAATATCGCCACTCTTGCACCTGGTTTAAGAATCGTTGGGAGTTTTTCCATAAACTCTAAAAGTACATCAAATTCACTATTTACTTCAATTCGCAAAGCCTGAAAAACTCGCGCTGCAGATTTTTTCACTGCATCTTTTCTTTCTTTTTTTGGAATAAAAGATAAACTTTTTTCAATTATTTTATACAGTTGTGTTGTCGTTGTAATTAATTGGCCTGATTTTAAGTATGAATCAATATTTCTAGCTATTTCTTTTGCGTATGGCTCATCAGAGTTTTCAATAAAAAGCTGCTCTAACTGATCTCTATTTAACTCTTGTAGCTTAATAGATGCTGGAACTCCTTTTTGAGGATTTAATCTTAAATCTAAGGGACCCTCTTTTTTATAGGAAAAGCCCCGTTCTGGATTATCTATTTGCATAGATGATACCCCTAGATCAGCTAAAACAAAATCAAACAAACCAACCTCTTTTGATATGATATCAATGTCTTTAAAGTTACAATTTTTTATTGTTAAAACATCTTCGCCATATCCTTTACCTAATAAGCGTTCTTTAGTTTTTATACTTTCAATTGGATCAATATCTAAAGCATACATATGACCAGTATAATTTAAACATTCCAGCATTTTTAAAGTATGTCCGCCATAGCCTAAAGTACAATCTAATCCTATTTGCCCTTCTTGAATATCTAAAAATTCTAAAATTTCATCAACCATGATTGATAGGTGCATACCTACTGGCGTGCTACCTTTTTTAATTACTTTTTCAATTGTTTCTGGATATAATTCTGGATTTAATTCTTTATACTTCTCATTGTATTTTTTAGGATGCGTTCCCTTATATCTAATCCTTCTTTTATGTTTAGGTTCCATAATTAGATTCCTCTCTTTTTTAGCTACTAATTTTTTATTTACTAACAACTATCTTATCATCATTAGATAGTAAATGTCTAGGATATATGCAAATCATCTATGCTTACTGAGATAATCAAAAATATTTATTAAGTAATTTAGAAAATTTTATATAAAAAGGATAAAATGTTTTAAAACTAACCTTTTATCCTTTCTTCAAAATTATCCTCTTTATATAATTTTTTCATTTCTACTGCAGTATTATTACCCAAATAAAATGCAATGGGTAGAACTCTCAATTTTTTTAATTTTAAGTAACGATTTCAATACTCTTTAAATTCCTCATATCAAAATTTATTGATATCTTTTAATATAAAACAGCATATTTATACAACACTTTATTATATATACAAAGCTTATAATTGATTATATTTTTTACTATTTCCTTTAGCTTTTTCAACAGGATATTTCTTTTCAGTCTTTTTCAATTTCTTTAATACTATATCTTCCAAATCAACATCTAACTTATCAGCCATCAAAATACAATAATTTACCACATCAGCCAATTCATCACATACATCTTGCTTATTAAAGCTATTATCCCATTGAAAACACTCTAATAATTCACCTGATTCAATTGCAATACTTTTCGCTAAATTCTCTGGAGAATGAAATTGATCCCAATCCCTATCCTGATTAAACTTAATTATCTCTTCTCTAACTTTTTCTAACATTCTCTTTACCTCTTTTAAGTTTTAATTTTAGATATTCATTTAATTCTTTGTTTGTACAATATATATAGCATCCTTTTTGTCCCCTAGTAAGAAGTGTTCTATATGTATTCTTTATAATTTCATCTGCTAATTTTAGAGCACTTTCTTTATCTTTTTTATATTGACCTTTTAAACCACGAATTGATCTATCCGTAGGTGCCCGTTTAAAAAAATCTGTAATAATCTTGCCATTTTCATAACGTAAATCATCTCCAATAATGACTCCTACATAATCAAATTCCAATCCTTGACTTGTGTGGATACACCCTACTTCGTTTATAGATTTCTCATCAATTGCCCAAGTTTTAGTTGATGCAAAATTCCATGACATCGAAAAGTCTCCAATTTCAATATCGTGAACATCTGATCTATTTCTACCATTTTTTTGCCATTTCCAACAATAGCCCGCTAACATTCTTGATTTATTAGCAATTTTATTCTTTTCGAAAATAGCTTTTTTTAATGCTAAAGGATCATCAAAGATTCTAACATCATAATCAATATCCAGTTCATCATTTGCAGTGTCTTCTATCTCTAAAACATTATCTACCCACGATAAATAAGCATCACTGCCATTACATCTAAATTGCGAAGTCAGCTTATCCTCATAAACAATAGCATTATAATATTTACACCATTTTTTTATTTCTTTACTTGAACCAATATCACTGGTTGTTACAATTTGATGATCATCAACAAAGAAAATTGAAAACTTGGCAGCATTAATAATCTCCTTAATTTGATTTTCTCCATTATTTTGATACATTCCAGATTTTGCATTTAAGCGATGTGACTCATCAACTATTATACAATCAAAATCATTTTCATTCGCATTTATAAAAACACCTGAACCTTTAAATAAATTATTAATATAAACCTTTTTATATCCACCATCAGTTAGTTTCTTTTGATATACTTCACGAGGTGCAGAATTTTTAGTTACATAAATAGTATTTTTATCTCGATTGATCAATTCAACTAACATATTAACTGCGATAACTGTTTTACCAGTTCCAGGACCACCATGAATAATATAAACTTGTTTTCTAGCAGAATTTTCTTTAGCAATAGCAAGAGCTTTTTCATAAGTAACTTTTTGTTCATCTAACAAGGTAAACTCTGGTTTACCCTTTAACATATTAGTTAAACTATCCTGTAGTGATTTACTCGGCTTAATTTTACCACTATCAATATGATACATTACATCAGGATTGCCCTTTTTTACATATCTAGCAATAAACATTGCTAATTTTTTAGTATCACCACGGGTAAAAACAGGGGCTTTATCTAAATAATATTCATAACATAAGTCTACTAAATCATCATATTCTTTCTTTCGATAGTTATGTAAATAAGCACATGGCTGCAAATTAATTTTATATTTTCTTACATCTTCATTATAATCTTCAATTAAACTAACATATGACCATGCCTGATATGATGGATGAGCTACTGGTGTTAAATGACCATTTAATTTCGTTTCTACTAATCCATCCATATTTTCAATCTTATTTAAACTTTGCCATTGTTTTAATTCAATAATTATAGCACTTTCTCTACCTTGTTCATCTTCACCACTGACAATAAAATCAATTCTTTTATTAGAATTAGGTACTTTGTACTCTATTGCAACAATACTATTTGATGGTATAGCTTTATTTTCCAATACTTTATACATGTATTGCATTGAATTCATCCATGTTTGGTATTCGCTATAGCCTGTTCTTCTATTCAATCTTTCAAATACTAATTTTTCTATTTTTTCATCTATTTTATCATTATATACATCTAATAGAAATTGTTCTTTTGTTTCTTGATATACTATCATAACTTCACCCCAAATTAAAAACTATTTATTTAAGTATAACATAATATCAATAAATTAATGAAAACAAAATTATATGTTAATTTTCATTGATATTAATAAACTCCAAAAATAATATGCAGCTTCAAATAATACATTAATTAGAATCATCCATTATTTATGAAACTGTATGAATTAACACATATATCTTTTATATTATTATCTTATTTAAATATTGATTTCACTAAAATTAACCACTATTTTTATAGTTTAGTAAAAATAGACAACAAATGGAAATTATTTATACTATAATTATAATATCGTAGTTAATTCTACATTTTCTTGTAAAAGATTCCACTTATCTAAAATAAGTATTTTGCACTCTTTAGCACTTGTCATTTGAAGAAGATCGTCAACAGTAACGCAAACAATAAAACAACCTTCAATTGCCAATCGATAGATTTCTCTTTGTGCATCGCTAGTTATCCCGTTTGAGGCAAATAAAATTGCTGTTCTATTTCCTTTCAAATTAGAAATATGTGCGATATTTCTAATTTGGTGTACGCCTACACGCGAACTCCAATTTTTGCATTCAACCAAGATATATGCTCCCAATTGCCAAAGTTGATCATCTAATGATATATTTACAAGACTGATATCTATTTCTTGATTACATGTCCGAATTCTTCTACCAGTGATTTTTAAACCTTCTATATTGTTTAACACATATGCTATAGCATTTTCCCAAAGAATTCCTTTTATATAAGAATCATTTTCTTTCATAGCTTCATTTATTTGCTTTTTAAAATTATTAGCTGAAAATCTATTTTTATATGTATTTGGGGGAATCAATTCCCACAGATATGGCAAATATACATACCTTGAGTTCATTGTTTGGAGCAAATCTTTAGAAAGTACTGGCTCATCTTCTCCTTTAAGGAAACTACGGAAATTTATAATATGAATCAATAATATTTTGTAATATTCACTTTTAGAAATTAAAGAAGGAGCCTCCATTGTAATACATATATTTTTTCGAAGAAAATCTAAAAACTTATCATATATTTTGGAGATACTTACTTCATTCCACTCATTATCTGAAATAGCACATAGATAAAGAAACACTTTATGCCATTCTTCGCAAACATCATTTGGTTGAAACCATTGACCATATGCATAAATTGGGTTCATTAATATACTTTGTATATTTGATGAACAGAATCCACCTAAATCATCTGGATGTAATGTTTCTTTTAAATAAGAAAATTTCTCATTCATTGAAATCTGATGACCCCCTTCAAAAATGAATCGCCATGATTCATTCTCTTTGTTAGGAAGTGAGGCTATAACTTTTCTCCCAATAAAATCACGCACAAAGAAAGATCTTATCATCAATTGTCTACCACACAACATTGGTTTCTCGCGTTCTAGCCATATATAAATAATTTCATTCGTAATAGAATCTCCTACATAATCCGGTAAGCGGCTAGAACAAATTCCTTTGATAGTAAAATCGTTAAAATCGTAATTAACTTGTTTAGGAAAATGATCTAATTGTTCACAAAAAAACTCTTGAACACAGCGAAAAAAAACATTACCTGTTTTATCTAGCATTTTCGAAGATTTTTTAATATTTTTCCCAGCTATAATATTATTAAAATTATTCTTTAATCTTTTCTCTATCATAGAATATATTTGATTTGCTTTTTCTTTAACTCCAACAACAGCAAAAATATGTACTATTTCATCAACTTCATTAGCTATTGTTGAAGCCTCTATTACACGTTGATAAAAGCCATTTTCTAAACAGCTATAAGTATCAATGGATTGAATATGCAGCCTTTCATTTTCTAAATATCCATTAAGATATATGTATACTAATCCTGCTGAAACGATTACTTCTTTCATAATTTCATCACCATCCTTAAAAAATTTTAAATCTTCATCATAATAATAGCACATTAATTTTGTATCCTATTTCATAAAAAACAGATGTATCTGATTTACATATGGCAGCTCTTAGGACTATAAGTCCATCAAATTTTCTATACTCAATATTCTCTTTTTACAAAAAATACTTCTAATAACCTTTATTTAATACAACTTATCATTGTAGTTATAGAATATATCATTTTTTATTATATACCACATATGTTCTCATTGCTTAAAAAATAAATATTTTTACCAACTTGTCTTATTAGTTTAGACAGTCACTCTTTTGTAATCATATTTCTTTTATCTATATATTTATATTTCAATATTATTCTAAATGACTATTAAAAATTAAGCACTCAAAATATTCTAAAAAATATAAAACTATTTCTATAGATATTAGTATCACATAATTTAACTATCTAATAGGCAATGGTGGGATAATCATACCTAAAAACCAAATATTATAGAAATAATTAGCATCATAATAATAGCTCCTACCTTTTGAGCATTACTCTTGAAAGTATTCATAAACGGAACAAATAGCATTACTAAAAATGGTAGAAACGGACCAGATATGGATTTTATATTATTATCTATGACTTCTCAACTATCACTGTGATGATTTTTCATCTTATCCAAAATATCATCATACTCTCTCTTAGTTATATCTTTAGATTTTAATAAATTAAAATCTAAACTAGATATTTTTTTAAGTAAATCTACTCTTTTATTCATATCAATATAATATAAATAATTACTTTCTATATAATGAAAACTTATACTCATAATGTACAAAACAATAATAATCAAATATAAAATGAAGGCTTTCGAAAATTGACTTTTATTGCATCAAAAAATAATTTTCAAAATATATCTCATTGATCTTTTTAACCTCAACTTCTTCTATAAATTTTACAAAGGGTTTGCTTTGCTAAGCTAAGCACAATTATTATGCAAATTATTGATAATAACTTGATATCACAAGCTAGTACCATTCAATATCGTTTTAATAATTTGTAATCAATATTTTAAAGCGCATATCTATCATATTCTTATTCGAACTCGTCAAATTCATACAAATTTACTAATCTTTTTAAATTAAGATATAAGCGCTACTTCTCTTAATTTATAAATTTTCAATAATAATCCATATTTCAAAATCTAATAAAGTCAATTTAAAGCATTGACCCCGTAAGTATTTAAAGCTATTTAATTTTTATCCCGCAATTTTTTAGAGAGCTCAATTAAGAGCGTCCATGGTGTTTAATTTGATTAAATTTTCAACTCATCATCTAATTTATAAATATTAATGGGTAGAAAAAATTCATCAGTCATCATTTGTTGCTCATTAATATGAGCACTCAATGATAGATAGATTATAGTTAATAGATATTATACCAATGCAATTAATCAAAAAATGTGTATAATAAACAATGTATTATTTATAGGAGGTTTTTTATGATACTTGAACAAATAAATCCGGATCTACTTACTTTAGCTAAAGAATCTGATACAGTTTTACATGATATCTACGAAAAGATCGACTCTATTTGTCTAACAAATTCTAATCGAATCTTATCTGCTTTTATTGAAAACAAAGTCTCTTACTCAGATTTTAGTGATATCAACGGTTATGGAAACTATGATGAGGGAAGAAATAAGATTGAAAAGATTTTTGCAACGGTTCTTGGTTGTGAGGATGCATTAGTACGGCCTCAAATTATGAGCGGAACAAATGCCTTATACATAACTCTTTCAGCCTTATTGAAACATGGTGATACAATGATTTCATTGTCTGGTGCTCCTTACGATTCGCTTCAGGAAATGATTGGGATAAGCGGAGATTCAAGTCAGTCGCTAAAAGCTGCCGGAGTGAAGTATGAACAAATTGAATTAATTAATGACGATTTTGATGATCAAATGATTATTGAACGCTTAAAAGAAAAGAATATTAAATTAGTTGAAATTCAAAGATCTAGGGGTTATTCGCATCGTAAGTCATTATCGATAGCAAAGATTGAACGGATCATTAAAAAGATTCGTGAAGTAAATGATGAAGTAATTATTATGGTAGATAATTGTTATGGCGAGTTGGTAGAAACCAAAGAACCCGGGCATGTTGGTGCTGATATTGTTGTCGGATCTTTAATGAAGAATCTTGGTGGCGGGATTGCTCCAACTGGAGGATATGTAGCCGGTAATCAAAATTTAGTTTATATGGTAGCGGAAAGATTAACAGCTCCAGGAATTGGAAAAGATTTAGGGGCTAATTTCAATTTAAACAATGCTTTTTTTAAAGGAATTTTTATGGCACCCAATGCTGTAAAAAACGCATTAAAAACTGCTATATTTACAGCTTATATGTTGGAAAAACTAGAATATTCAAACATATCTCCTCGCTATGATGAACCACGGACTGACATTATTCAAACATTAGAACTTAAATCTAAGGAGAATTTAGTAAGCTTTACTCAAGGCATTCAACAAACTAGTCCGATTGATTCATTTGTCCATGTTTTACCAGCTCCAATGCCAGGGTATCCTTTTGATGAAGTTATGGCTGCCGGCAGCTTTACTCAAGGCAGTACGATTGAATTAAGTGCTGATGCCCCAGTTATTGAACCATATACCTTATATCTGCAAGGCGGTTTAACTTTTGAGTATGGAAAATTATCTATTTTATTAGCATTATCAAATATGAAAAGGAAGTTGAATTAGCAACTTCCTTTTTGTCCACCATCAATTCGAATTACGGTATTATTAATAAAATCAGCTTCTTTGCTTACTAAAAACTTTACTAAATAAGCTACTTCTTGAGGATCACCATAGCGATTGACCATGATTTTTTCAACTTCTTCTTTTAAAAATTGCTCATCATAACCATTCAGTTCATTTTCCGTACCAATGAAACCTGGAGCAATGCAGTTTACATTAACAAAAGGTGCAAATTCAAAGGCAAGATTATGTGTCATAGAAATCAATGCAGCTTTAGATGCATCATAATCAATACACATCGGATAATAGGTATTAATACCATTGGTCGAAGCGATATTAATGATTTTTCCATATTCTTGATCGATCATATGGCGATAAACACGTTTACTGCAATTAAATGCTCCTACTACATTTACATCTAATGTTTTTCTAAATTCTTCAGCATTTTTTAAATGAAATAAATTTGATAAATCTACGGCTGCATTATTGATCAAAATATCAACGCCACCAAGTTTTGACTCAATCAAAGATACCATTTCATCTACTTTATCTTCCTTAGAAACATCTCCTGCAATAGCCAAACAACGTACTCCATAATCATCAATAATCATATTTTTTAATGCCTCAGCTTCTTTTTTAGATGTTAAATAATTAATTACAATATCATATCCTTGTTCTGCCAATTCTAAAGCAATTGCTTTGCCAATTCCTTTAGCCCCCCCAGTAATCAATACAATTTTATTCATAATTTTAAAAAAGAGCTTATTAAGCTCTTCCAGCATACTTTCCATCAGTTGTAAACACAACGATTTTTTCTCCAGTATCAATGAACTGAGGAACCCGTAATGTTAACCCTGTATCAGTAACGGCATCTTTTGTCTGGTTAGATGGTGCACCCTTGATGGCTGGATCCGTTTCAACCACCGTTAATTCTACTTTTTCAGGAACAGATACTGATAACAATAACCCGTCAAAGAACATTAATGAAACAGTTGAACCTTCAATAATATAATATTTATTGTCCCCTACTTGATCCTCTGCCAATTCATATGTTTCATATGTTTCTAGATCCATAAAATAAAAAGTAGCATCTGCTTCATATGAATATTGCGCATCTTTTCTTGAAATATTTGCTGCTTCAAACTTAGTCGAAGCATTAAAGTTTCTTTCTTGAATCGCTCCAGTTTTTAAGTTTCTCATCTTTGTTTTTAAGATGGCTGCTCCTTTACCTGGTTTTACATGTTGAAAATCCATAACTTGACAAGGATCACCATCAACAATCAAAGTTAATCCTGTTTTAAAATCACCTGCTAATATAGCCATATTTTCACTCCTAATCTTGCTCATATTAATATATACTTTATTCTATCAATTTTAACATCATTCCTCAAGACACATTATGATATTTGTGCATGTTTCTCTGTTGTATGTTCCTTAATATATCTGCTCCACTTGATATAACCATATGTTGTATTAGTAAAATAGCCTAATTTTAGAACTAATAAAACATATTGTCCCGAAATAATATTTATAACGGCTTCAAGAAATGCACAAATATACCATGCAATCCACTGCTCTTGCAACCTAAAGAAAATAAATAAACCATTTGCAATCCCTACTGCTGAGGCACAAGCATCAATATAGATAATGAATGTTTCTAATAATTCATTGTTGTAGAAATCCGTGGCAATATTTAAACCACTAATAAGATATCCAATTACAAACGTCCAAACAACGATTCCGATGATAACTAAAACTTCCTGGTATCCTCTTAGTTTTCTTACTACTGTTAATTCATTTTCTTCATCATCTTTATGTTTTGACCAATTTATGTAACTAATAATATCAATTGGCAGCCAGAAAAATAATGTTGTTGCCATTGTAGCAAATCGATACATTAATACTACACATATAGCAATTTCAACAATTTCAACTAATACCGAAACAAGAAAATTATATCGTGATTGTTTAGAAATCAATAATTCACAAAGAATATTTAAGAATGTATCCAATAAATAAAGCAGCATAATGATAATTCCATTTACCCCATTAGCACTTTCTTCTGGGAAAACTACGGAAAAAATCGTTGCTAGAACCATGATCGAAATAAACCATGATTTTTCATAGGTTGTAAATTGTTTTGCAAATAACATCATAATTAAAATGGATAACATCAAGATTAAAGAAGCAATCCCAAAGTTAAATAATGAGGCTAATTCATTAGCTCTTACTTGTTTGTAGGCATACTGTACTTCTTGATCGTTTATATTTTGGTGATCAAAATATAATTTTGTCCCATTTTTTGTTTCGTATTCATATGCTGTAATTGTCTTATCATCTAATTTAACATAGTCTTCATATGAATAAGATACAATTAGCCGCTTGTCACCATTTGTATAGGTAACATCACAAATCGTGTTATCTTCACTATAATCTTCTAAATCGGTATCTCTTGTCATTTGGATACTTTGTTTAAACTGCGTATTTTCAACATTAGCATTAATGTCAAGCAAGCCATATCCAATTGATATAATTGAAGCAATACATAATCCTATTGAAAATATTACTTCTATCATTCTTAATCTTTTGTTAGGTTCCATGTTTACTTTAAAAAATTTAATCATATCAAGCCTTCTTCCCCTATATATTTACATTTTTAATGCTTTTACATTATAATATATTTTTATAAATATGAAATAACTTTTTTATAAATAGTAAGAACAAAATAATATAGTGTAATAAAAAAGCCAATATTCTTTGTAACCAAAGAACTTAGCTTTTTTATTTACATCTATTTATTCTTGAAAATTTTCTTTTATAAAAAATTCTTTTCTTCTTAAACTATTATCTAATTCACCAATTTCAAATTTACTTCTGACTTTTGAAAAATATCTTCGCAACCATCCTGTCAAGTAAATATCTTCATTTTTTCAATTTTCAAAATAGCTTTTGGAATCATCTATGTTATTCAAATAAAAATCTGACAAATAACGTTTTACAGTATATATTTTTATTTCTTTTGAATATTGTAATTTTCTACCTATAGTAAGTAAAAACCTCCTATAGTCAGTGTTTAATTATTTACAATGTTTACCGGGGCATCATATCATCTAAAGGCTTTTTTACATTCTATTTACTATTCAAACTCCCCGACCAGACTATTTGTTATCTTGGATTCGAATACATTATAGCACATAAACGAGCAATATTGAACTGTTTTCTATAAATTATTTGCATTATTTTGTAGTTATTGTGCTCAATATGTGGTCAATTTAATAATAAAAGTTCAATACATACAATTATTGTTCAGTCGGAACCCACAATCTTTCATAAAAACCATTACCTAGAAAAGAAACAATACCCACATCTCTCAACTGTTGTAAGATTTGCCGTATTTTATCGTCAGGATGTTTATTAGATGGATATGCATCATGTATTTGATTTTTATACCCTATAAATGTGTCTTTTGTAAAGACATCCTCATCAAACTGATCAATAATCTTAAATATAAGTTCTTTCCAAGTTTTCTCTTTAAATAAAGGAAGTATATCATTTGTAGTAATTGTTGAATGAATTGGTTTCTCAAATTCTGGTAACTTACGTTTAGGAATATATACAGGCCTTATATTTTTCTTAATAATCTCAATATCATCTAAATTTTTTAAACTCACTACTCCAGTTAAATCATCATTTTCGGTAAGTTCATGATAATCATTTTCGACATCACAAACAAGCTCATTGTCTATATATAACCCATATTCATAATTATTGTACAAACCATTTTTAGTAAGGTTACCTGAAGTTATTATTGCTTTGTTCGCATCAAACATATAAAACTTTGCATGTAAATTGCTACGATTATACACTTTACCACCATGATTTATGATATTTTTTAATGCTGAAATATCTAATGTATATGTATAAGCATTACTTAAATTAGTAACTAATGATATTTGAACACTTTCATTCTTGTTATTTAAAATGTTATTTACGATATATTCCTTAACAAAGGGAGCACACAAACATATTGAATGCTTTGCATCTTTGCATAAATCATATACCCTTTTCTCAATTGGATTTTTTAACAATTCCATTTATATCAGCTCCTATAAAAATTAGATCACAAATTAATCAGAAAGACAATACAAATAAAACGTATATTTGGGATATGCAGGAAGTACAGATTAAGTAAACGCGAATTTATGTTGATATGAATACAACTGAATAATGACTTTTAAGTAGCTTAATACTCCATATTTTAAAAGATTTATATATAATTCATTTTAAAACGCCAGCATCTTTTAATTTCCTTGCAGTTTCTAAAAAATTCATTCTTAATTCTTCCTTAAACGAAATAAATGTTTCATTTATTTGTTCTTTTTGTTCATTATCATCATAATTTGAAAGAGGAAAATCATATGGTCCCCCTTTTTCAATTTGTATTTTTAATCCATATGAAAGAGATTTACCCTCTAGTGCGATTCTTTCAATTTCATACAAACTAATAATTTTTATATGTGTTACCATCCATATATATTCATCTGTTTCTTTTTTTATACCAATTTTCTTTGCAGCTTCGTCATATATTTTTTCCCTCATAAGATAGCTATCTTCAAGAACAACAGAGATACCCCATAAATGATGTGGACTAATTTTTGGGTTATTCTTGTATGGATTATAGGTAGGATATTTTGGTAAATACCATTTCAAATGTCTATAAATTTGTATGATTTTATCAACCATTTTATTAATTTCTTTGACATGAGATAGTTCATCATATACTCTCAAGCCAATACTAGGCACAGATGCTTTACTATCTAACATGATATACTCATCACCTTCTCTCACCATTACATCTAACGTTTTTGCTATATTATGTCGCTCCATTTTGAATGTTTTTTCGCCGTGAATTTCATCATATACTTTTGATTCACTCAAAATTGTAAGCAAATAATCTTCTAATATTTCTTTTCCAAATTTATCTCTTAAAGAATTATTATTCTCTGTTATTCTAAATAGTAGAGATGATGTTATAGCCCTTTGAATAAGATGAGGCAAAGGTAAATAGATTGTACTGCTCTTTTTAATAAAAGGGTATTTATACGATGGTCTTAAGCAAGTAATATAATCTTCTACATTTGTAGCAATTATATCCAGTTCTCTTTTGAATTGTTCAACATCAATTACCAATGTGGAAGCCGCTTTTTTATATAGATTTCCAATTAAACAATCAAGTAAATTAGAGTCAAAAGTAAAATTTGAGCCATACATTAAAGTTAAAAACAACCCTAAACTTATGAATTCTTGATAGTTTGTACCATAAAATTTATAGAATTCACTTTTCATATCAATGTAATCATTAGAAAAATTAAAGATAAAAGAATATCGAAATAATTTATAAATTTTGTCTTCTTGAATATCAAATTGAGTAAGACCTGTTGCAGTCATAAAATATTCAACAAAATCGAGACTACCTTTGTATTTTTCTAACTTTGGTGATTGATATTCTCTTATCCCATTAATCATTTTAATAAAATATTTCTCATTTCTATCAATAAAATTTCCTTTTTTATATTCTGGATAAGTTGAAATCGCTAACATTAAAAAAGTCTCCAATTCCCAAGGATAAACTAAGCGATTAATTTCGTCCTTTTTCAAATTCCCACTACAATCTATAGTCATTCTAGAATATTTTTGAGTAATTCGCATTTTTTCGTCAAACGAATATCGTTTCAAATGTTTAGCAATATTTGCGTATGGTATATAATAGTTTTCTGGTTTAAATATATTATTTTCGAAATCATTTCCTTCGTCTTGTTGATTCATTGTATTAAAAGCTCCTTATCTATTAATCATCGAATATCAAATATAATTATAACATTACTAACATCTTTCAAGAAATGAATTTAAAAGAAGACAATCACTTGAGTTTTTGCCTTCCAAATTACATTAACAGTTTATTATATATTTTTATCAAACATCATCTTGAACTTTTACTTGGTAATGCGTCGAAACAATACCCTTTTTACTAAATCCAGGAGCACTGTTAGATAATGCCGCAATATCATCTATAGAGCAAATATTATTGTTAATAATGAAATATAAATCTTTCTTTGCTCTTGATGCTGCAACATACATATTTGCTTTTTTTATTACATCAGCAAAATCGTCCTTTTCAACTCCAACAACAATAACCACCTCAGATTCAAGCCCTTTAAATCTTCTTGAGCTAGTAGCTAATATCCTATCATTATCAAAAATATCAGTTGTTGTTTGGTATAGCAATGAATGTGAATTGATCCAACCTTGTAAATGATTGTTTGATTTTAAAGAAAGAATAGCAATATCTTTTTTATCAAACCCGCTTTGAATACATGAAAATATAATATCATTTAATACTTTTTCTTCATTTTCAGTGAATACAAACTTTGGTTTTTCTCCATGGTACCCTAGCCTATAGAATGATGATTTATTATCAACAATATTTATTGATGTTTTTGCAATTTCCACACTATTTCTACAGTTTTGATTCAAAACAACTCTACTACAGTCATCTTCTATCCAGCTAGTATCAGTTGAATATTTGTTAACCTCAAATAACTAAAGTCCTTATCAAAGTTTTTGTACCCAACCATAGGTATTAAATTAAACTCTGGAGCTAAAATATCTACTAATTTTGTCACATCATTATTTTTTAATTTAATCCGACTTTTACAATTATAAAAACTATAAACTTCCTTTAAACACTTATCTGGATTTTTTAAAGAATCATTAGTAAGAATTATTTCCTTGCTACAGTATGGTGGCAATGATGTTGTCGATTCTATTTTAGAAACTGACGGGAACCAAACTACTTTTTCAACAGGTACATATGTATCTTTACCAAGATAGTCCATCATATTAATCAAAAAATGTTTACTTCTATCGGCTTGTTTAAATGGGTTTTGCATGCTAACAATTTTGTCATTATCCATTCTTCTTTGATACCATTTTCCATCCCGATGTATTATTCCACCAGATTTGACTTCTACAACTAACATACCATAGTTTTTATTAAATATTACAAAATCCGCCTCACCCCATCTGACATTAGTGGACTGATCTCTTTGTTGCCAAAGCAATGAATAAAAAATAATATAATCATCGCTAAGTTCTGATAAAGCATTATATATTTCTCTTTCCCCGAAACTATTGTTATAGGAATCAACAATACTAAGAATCATAATTGTCATCTAAGATAGCACCTCCAAATTAATATCATTTAATGAAGACATCTTATAAGGTTTCCACCCTTCTAGTTTACAGTCTTCAATAACTTTATTGCTTACTTCATCATCAAATACAATAATATCTTTATCTTTCCAAATCATCATTGGAGTACAATGCGTAAAAGAATTAATTTTAATCTTAACATTTAAAAAATCTGGCTCATCAATTCCACAATTTTTTAGTCTATTAATTATTGGATAGTATGAGTCAATTATCAAGTCTTTAATATCATCCCATTCAAGTTGGTTTGTTTCGAAAGTTTGATCTTTATCGATGCAATCAACTAATCGTTTATGAGAGATTGCTGGTGATTGTGCCGTCTTATATTTATCCAAAACATCTTCTCCTAAGAAGTAGTCTTCAATATAATTCCATCTTTCTTCATCAGAATTTAATCCTTTGAAGAAATAATCTAATATTTTTACAGAACGAGTATGTTTTTCTACTGCAAAATCCACGTAATCATTTTTATAGTAAATTTGTTTTGAAACAATTTTCCTGATTTTTTCCGGATCAGTTATATAGATATATATTTCCGGATTATCTCCACCAAGCATTTCAAATGTTATTAGATTTAATAATGACATAATTTTCAAAGTCCCCAGCGTACTTTTAACTTTTAAATTATCTTTATCAATGAATTGTTTGTATTCATCTTTTTGACATCTTAATAATTTCTTATATATTTCTGATTTATAAAGAAGTTTCTCAGCCAATGATCTATATGTGCCATTTGATATTATGTATTGTGTCTCACCACTAGGTGTTTGTCTAAACTTAATACTCTTTCTATCAGGATCAATTGTATTGATGAAAGATTGACTGATCATTTTAGCTTTTACAGTATTACCATATCTTTCTCTTAATTTGACTTCGAAGTCTTCAATTGAAAAATAATCTGATGATTTTAGTTCATTAAGTTTATCACAAATAAATCTAATTTCATCTTTACATTTATCAGCTAATTCACCAAAGTTTTCAATTTCTTTTTTATTTACTGTTAACATTTGTCTAGGATGTACATACTTTTTCACTTCAGCGAATACATCGGAATTTTCTGCTGTATAAAAGGCATATTTAAACTCGGCAAACGACTTATTTGGATATAATTCCTCCCACATTTTTTCAAGGTCAACTTTATATATGTCTCCCATATCATATACTCTTGTTTCAATTCCACCATAAATTTCAATTTCTTTATCTCTTCCTTTTTCAAACAACGAAAAATACTTCCAGTATTTACTATTTGAGACAATATCCATTTTATCGCGTTCTACACACATAAATGCTGTTGAGAACATTGTTCTTGGTCTTGCAATTAAAACCTTGAATTGGAATTTATCAAAGAAATCTTTTTCCAACATTAGCAAAATAATTTTAAGTTTTGCTTCAAGATCATTATCATCTTTTAGTCTACCAAAAACAGTTTCAAACATTCTCGGTGTAACCAACAATCGTCTGTTATTTTTCGCCAAATACACATCATATAAAATAGATAACACCATACTTATTTGATAATGTCTAATTGAACTCATACCAAACAATCTATTTGTATAATTCATATCTTTTTCAAGATAATCAGTAATTGCATAACCAACTGAATTTTGTTTACGTGCACATCTACCTATTTCTTGAACATAATCACTTAATGTACCAGAAATCGCATAATGGTATACATTAGTAATATCATCAATATCAATCCCCATACCAAATGCTTTGGTAGCATACATAATGCTAATGTCATTATTTTTATAGTTTAAAATTGAATTCTTTTTTATATCTAAATCAACCTGTCCAGTGTATATACCAACATGCTTCTTGTATTTTTTAAGCGGCGTAAATTCGCTGCTTGCATTATATGCTTGCATTGCAGTTTTGTTGTACGGAAAATACACAACTGTTTTCTCGTTGTTTTGTATCCAACGATTAATCTGATTAGATAAATATTCTGTTTTTTTTGTTTCATAAACAGATTTACCATATTTTTCATTATCAATATTAATTTTAAATTTGATATTATCTCTTCTAACATCACCAATATATTTAATCGGATCATTCATATACAAACTAATAATTGTGTCACTTACTGTATCTTCTAATCCACCTACTACTGCTGTAGCTGTAAATGTACAAATTGAGAATTTCCTTACCTTTTTATCTTTGTTTCTAAGACCTAATCCATTTGTTTCTTTTCTTAATCTGTTTATATATGTACCTAAATACCAATAGTCAGGTCTAAAGCCAACTCCCCATGTAGTTACAATATGAGCTTCATCAACAATAAACAAACCAATTTCTCTATCACCTATAATAGAGTCAAGCGCATATGATAATAATGTTTCTGGACTTAAATATAGAATATGAATCAATCCATTTTTAACATTTTCAATAATACTTTCCTTTCGATCAGCAGAAATATCACCATTAATATAAGCAACATTTTGATAACCTCTTTTTTTCATATTTTCAACTTGGTCAACCATTAACTCTTTAATCGGTTCAATTACAATAGTCATCCTATTATAATTTTTAGCCATATAGATGGCAGGTATTTGGAAAATAATAGATTTACCTGCACCAGTCGATGCAGTGATAAATACATCTCGATACATCTCCTCAGCAGCTGCCTTTTTCCCTTGTTCAACAATATCACCAATAATAGTTGCTTGAGAAATCTCAATTGTTTCATTATTAACAAGAGGATTTTTATAAAATCTAACGTTTCTAAAATTTTTGAATCCTGGTATCTTCAAATCCTCTTTGGCGATTTGTATAAACTCACTGTTGTCACCTTGATGATCAGTAACATTTTCATTATAGTGAGAAACTTTCTTAACCCCAAAATAATGTAGTGCCTTTAACATTTTATTTAATAGATCTTTATTAATAAAAGAATTACCGTTTTCAACTACTCCAATTTTTGAATAATGATTTACCTTAATTTCATTTATATGTTCTATGTATCTATTTGGATCATTTGAAATATCCACAATGTAGTCAACATCTTTTTCAAAACCATCTAATTCTAACGAATCCTTATAATAATCTTTAACTGTATATATATCTCTTAAAAATCTTTCTTCATTTGTGTAACCTAAATAATACTTTCCATCTATACATTCGATTGAAGAATAATATTTCAAAAACTTTGTTTGTTTTTCATCAAATTGACTATCCTGTTCTTCATAATCTAATAAATTTTTTAAAAAACCATCATCATATTGTTCTGCAATTGGATAAATATTCGGATAAATATTGTTTTCAATAATGATAACTTCTAAAGATTGTGGATCTTGCGAAATTCTCAGTTCAATATAATCCTTCACACAATAAAACTCTTCATATGTCATCCAATATTTTTCTTCAGTTTTAGTTAGTAAAGCAATAAGAACTAAATCAGTTATTTTATCCGGAAATGCAAATATATTCATCTTATTATTAATTTCCGTCTCTAATAACGGCTGATAATCTATACCCCTTAAAAAATCTACATCAAAACCTTTATAAATATACAACTTCATAATAACGTCCCTCCAATTGTAATATCTGTTAATTTAAGCAATATTTGTATATTAACCAAAATTATTCATAATCCCTAAAGATAGATTAACAAATTTACCTATTACAATAATTTTACAGTATGAGATCTAACACAACAAGATCTAGCATATAAAAAAGACAATAATTTGAATAATATAGATATTGAAATTAAAAATATTTCACTTTAGATAATAAAAAAAGAAATCAGTTAAACCAATTTCTTCTTGTTATAGGTTAAAAGTTTTTATTTTCTTCTTCCTTCAAACAGCGCATTACTTTCTTTTAGATAAGCAACTTCTTTATCATTATTAACAACATGCATTTTTTTATGACAATTAGGACACAATGCAACCGTATTTTTTATTGTATCTTCACCATGGTGAGAAACCCAAACAATATGATGTGACTCTAGATATGGTTCACCATTTTTACCATTAAAGGGCGCAGGTTTACCACACAATTGGCATATACCATTTGCTCGCTTTTTCGCATATAAAGCAACGTAAGCATTTCTTTTATATTGCTTTACAGCAATAGTTTTCTTTTTTAAAACAGTTGTCTCATACTCTTCTACTAGTTTTTTTAAATCCTCAAATGAAATATTTTTCATTTTATCTTCAAATTCATCTAAATCATATTCTTCATCTTCGTTATCATTATCATTTTCTTTATTAGTGTTTATTCGTTTTTTTGGAATATAGACTTTTTGAATATAACTTGCTTCATTATCTTCTAATGATAACTCAACTACATATTTATCATTATCTAATCTTGTATATTTTGCATACCATTCTCCATACGACTTCTCTTGAATGCAAAACCTAAATAATGTATGAAGTTTTGATTTCCAAAATATTCTTGCCCTATTATGTGGATCTATTCGATAAACACCCTCATATTCTTCACCATTATAAACAAACATAATAGTTTTCTTTTCAGATGCTTTTAATCCTTGATCATTGAAAAACCATTTAATTTCATGTGGTACTCCCGATCCTTTATGTTCAAAAAATGATTTATCACAATGTTTAATAGCAACATTATTAGATTTAATCTCCCATGAGTCATAAATATCTTTTCCGTTTTGCATATGTTAACACCTCTTTATTTAATTGTATCACTATAATGCAAATAATAGAAAGATCTAGATAGCCAAAAAAAGAAAATAAATCTAAAGTAGTAAATTTAAATTATTTTTCCTTTAACAAAATCATCATAACTTCTATGACATTCTATTCTTTCATCATTTACCATAACATCAATATCTTTATTATTTCTATAAGCCATTATTCTAACCTTTTCAACATTTTCATTTATAATGACTTCACTTGTTCTATCCTTAATTTGAATATTTCCTAAGTTTGGATGCTTAATATTCCCTGATTGAAAATGATCATATCTTTTATTAGTTACTAATACACCATCTTCAAACTGAATATCAATATCTCTTGCCCCTCTATAATCAATAATTTCCATTGACAAACCATTATTAGCAATCGATTTTTCACCAATTCTTTTAGCTTTAGCAGCTACCTGTCTTTGATCAACCTTGTTTTTCTTTGAAATATAGCCTTCCAAGAACGCTTGATAACTTTTATGATATACAACAGTACCATCATCAAAAGTAATTTCAACATCTGCAACACCATTGTAATTAGTAATTGTCATCCATTCTCCATTATTGGCTTTATTTCTTTCACCGATTCTTTCATGTTTTAATGTATTGTTAGGATTCTCTAAATTTCCAGAAAGAAAATGATCAAATCGCTTATTTTTAACGATTGTTCCATCTTCAAATTCAACATCAATGTCGTTTTGAGCTCTAAATGCAATAATTTTCATTTTCTGATTTCTACTTGAAACACTTTCCACACCAATATATTTGTTCATCTCATAATGAGGATTGGTTAATGAACCACGTTCAAATTGACTGAGTGCACATTCCGTTTCAAAGCCATCTTCAAATCTAACAAGTACCTTTAAATTGGTATCATATTTGATAATTTCCATTATTTGCCCATTATTATTAAGTACTTTTCTACCCACATAAGTATTTTGTCGATGAAGTAACGGATTTTGAATATAACCATATCTAAAAGCAGCATAACTTTGATTATTAACAATAGTCCCATCTTCAAATTGAACATCTATATCGTCATAACCTCTATAGTTAAGTATTTTAACTTCTTGTCCATTACTTGCTATTGTAGTTTCTCCTGTTCGATCATATCTTGGACTATAGTTTTCAAAAAAGGAATCGCGTATTGTTAATTTATCACGCTCTAAATTAATATCTTCATTAATATTCATATGATATTTTTTATTTAAGTCATTAATCAGTAATTTTATTTTTTCTTCATAATCCTTGTTAAAGGTAGCAGAACTATTCAATAGATAGTCAATTGATATTGAATCTTTAATCAAATCTAAAGTTGGTTCTCTAAATCTATAAAGTATTATCCCCGCACGTTTACACAATTTATTTTTTTCTAAATCTTTCTTTATTTCATGGCCATATCCATCATACTCAATGCCAATCATTAAATCTGAGTGATACAAATCAATTTCAAAGTTCTTTAAGCCTAAATCTTTCAATGTTCCTTTATTTGCATGTATAAATCCATATTTATTCAAATAATAATGAAGTATATATTCATTTATGCTAATTTGATTACTACTTTTTAAATTTGGATTAAGTACTGTTCCATTTCTAAATGAAGCAACTGTTTGACCTGTAACCACCGTTCCATCTTCAAATTCAACTTCTATGTCGTTATAACCATGCACAGCAATTATTTCCATTACTTGATGATTGTTTGCTTTATTTTTCAACCCTATGTACTTATCAATCGTACTTTGACGTACAGTTTTTTTTGGATTAGTTACTTCACCACGTTTTATATCACCATATTTCAATTGATTAGCAACTGTTCCATCTTCAAAGCGTACAGTAACATCACTACTTGTAATATAGTCAGTTATCTCCATCAATTGCCCACTATTTGATAAATGCTTCTCACCAATTCGTTTATGCTTTAAACAATTATTTGGATTTTTTACCTTTCCTTGTCGAATAGATTGATATGTTTTATTTTTTACTATTGTTCCATCTTCAAATTGAATATCAACATTTCTATTGCCATTCCATTCAATAATAGTCGCCAATTGTCCATTAGACATTGTAAATTCTAAACCAATATATTTTCTTTTTTCAAAATTAGGATTTTTAATATTTCCAGATACAAACTGCTGATATGTTTTATTATATACAACAACTCCATCTTCGAATTCAATTGTTAAATTCGCATTCCCATTATAATCAGTAATAGTCATTTTTTGCCCATTTGTTGCTATTGAAGTTTTCCCAATTCTTTTTAACTTATTCATAAAACACATCACCTTTCAATTTTTTAACACTAGTATAATTATAAACTATTATATATGAACTCAAAGAAAAAAGTTGTAGCATAAGCCACAACTTTGTATTTTATAAATTCATATTTTCTAAAACTTGTTTTAATTCAACTAGTTCATCTTTAGTAAATGAAATACCTTTAAGCATTCTATCTTTGCTACGATCCCATTTACGTAAATCATACACAGGTTCTCCATTACCAAATGCAATAATATTTAATTCTTTGGTAATGTTGTTATGTTTGCTAATTGATCAATTAGTTTATATTCAAATTCCATAATTTGTCTCCTTAATCTAATTGTCATTTATGTCTTTGTTATGATTTAAGTTAATACTAATTGCAACTGGTTTAGTATTGATTTCCATTATCTTTAATACAACCTTGTTTAATTGATTGTAATTATCTTGATAAATGTCTTTATCAACCCAACCAAACTTATTTGCTCTTGCTGCAATTTGATTAATGTTATTAGCTATACCATGAAGATCCTTTACTACTTGAAAGTATTTATTACTTGGACTTTCAATTGGAGCAACACCTCTAATCATCATCCGTAAGTATTCTGACTTACTTAATTTGATATTGGCTAATTTAGATTCAAAGTAATCGAATAAATCATCAACATAAAATTCAATTTTCTTTTTACCATCTCTCATAAAACCTCCAGGGTATTAGGGTCTTCCCTAACAAGCGAATTTGTCCGTACAAATTCAATGCTTGCTACGAATAAAATCACTAATTCCTTATATATTTATTTATAAACGACTTGCCAAAATACCTGGTATATCGGGTATACACGGTATATCAAGATACCACGTATACCAGGTATATGGCCTAATTAGTTTATGAATTATTTTATTTAATACTATTTTTGTATACCGAGTAAACCAGGTATACAGCCCTATTAGTTTATGAATTATATAGGGTCATAACATCTTAAATGAACTTTCTTTACAACACCATTTTCATCAACAATGTTCTTTGTTGTATCAACTTTACGATAAACTCCTCTTGATACAATTGAGAATTGTTTATAAAACTGATCAGATGATACTGCCGGAACAAATTCTTCTTTGCTCCAATTGAGATATGATGAGTAAATATCTCTAGCAACTGTTCTGTCTTGTAATGGTGTCATTTGTTTAAAGAATGTATATACTGGAGATGATGTATCATAGAACACATCTTTCATCACTTTGTCATCTTCAATTTCAGGAAAGCAATCATACTCTTTTAATAACTTATAACCTTTATAACACCAGTTAAAGATTCCTGATAGGTTTTGTGTTAGTAGAGATTCTATTTTATGATTGGCTTTTCTTTGATGAGAACCAATTGGATTATCCACAAATTGATTCACAAATGAAACGAATAGTAATCTTCTAACTAATCCATAATTGATTTCTTTTGAATGGAATGCTTCATTCAATGCGATGATCATCTTGCATCTTGGCTTAAAAGTGAAGTAGTCTTTGCTTTTATAACATGCTTGAATTGTTTCTCCAGCAACTATCTTTTTAAAGTTTGCTTCACCACCATCAGTCGATGACTTTGTTTCAGTCGCAATATTCACTAATGAATCAGCTATCTGCACTGTTTGGAAGTCATTACCTAGTCCATTTAATTGAACATAAGATACGTTGTCTTTATTAAAGACTTTCTCAATAACATTTAAAAATACGCTCTTACCATTAGCTCCATCACCATAAAGCATAAAGCTCTTTTGTAAGTGACAATCATTCATAAGTATATAGCCACACATGAGTTGTAACCTTAAATAACGTTCAGCATTATTATCACAGATATCCATAATGAATTGATGCCAATCATCAAATGATGTTGTTGGATCATAATCATATTCCATGATAATCGAACATAAGTCACTTTTACGTTGTTCTCTTAATTTACCTGTTTCTAGTTCTAGTGTTCCATTGTTAAAGTTGAATACTGGATTTTGATTAAATGTCTCTTCTTGATAGCAATCTGATTTTAATTGGTTAAGGATTGAAGATGTTCTTCCTCCAGTTTTCCATTTACCAAGATGACGACCAATTAAAGCTTTCACTACTTCATCAACTTTAAACTCCCAGACTTTACCATTAAACTTATAAATACCCTTGCCTTTTACATATCTTAATTCGTATTTATCAAGGATTTCATTAATAACAGTAAATTCACTAGGAGGTCTATTAATCTCCCTAAATATTGCTTCTATATCCTTTTTTTCAATATTTTCTCCTTTGATTAGATCAGCTTTAAGTTCTTCTAAATCATCATTAGTGATACTACGTGATGTTTGAACAAGAATCTTTTTTACCTCTTTCTTGTCAGTCTCATTAAGTACAGCTATGCGTACTTTTTGGTATAATTCTTCACTGTTCAAATCAACTACCACCTTTAGCGTATTTTGTTACACTATTCATGATTTGATTAGTAGTTTCTTCAACCCAATGAGTACATAAGTGTACGCTTTTTGTGTTGCGTTTAAGCGGAAAAACCTTATAATTAGACTTGGCATAAGTTAAAGCATTTTTTAATGTCGTATTCATTGGCGTGGGTTCAACATTAATGCATTGACTTGTGCTTTTTTGTTTTACATCATTCATTTTTTTGCACCTCGTCTAATCTTATTTTATAGGCATTCATGATATCAATCATTGTTTGTAATGGTTCAAATATCTCCATTCGAACATCATCAACATTCTTCTTTTTAAGTTCATCAATCATAAGATCTAAATTCTTTTTAAATCTTAATATCAGTCCATTGTTTTCTTTGATTGTAACAGCATTATATACACATGCATCAATCAAGTAATCTTGTTTACTTTGATAACCAGATAATAAATAACGTTCATCAAGTGCATAGCGTTCAGCTTTAGATACCCTAAATGCAATCACATCACTTCGAAAACGATTCTTCTTATCTAAGTTCTTTTTACTCATCAAACATAACCTCCATTTCTAGTTCTAAAGAAAAGATTGCTGAAGAATTAAAGAATTACATGAATAAGATTTATAAACTAACGGATGATGAACGATTATTTTATAAAAGTGCTGCTTACTACGAACGAGAAATCAAACGTGGAGCAAAACAAGCAGAACTCAAGCAAATTGTTGTTCATGGGTTAAGACATTCTCATGTGTCATTACTTATTCATAAAGGTTATCAAGCTGTTGAGATTGGTAAACGTGTTGGTCATACAAGTGAAGAAATTACATTTAGATATGCTCATATGTTTCCACTAAAACAACATGAAATGGTCGATGTCTTGCATATGACTTACTGATAGTAATAATGTTTGTGTCAAAATTAATATCAGGTCTTTTTAATGCAAGTAATTCGCCTATTCTAAGACCACACCAATATAAAATTTGAAATCCCATATAAGATTCTTCTTTATTGGCAACTTCAATAATGAACTTCTTGTATTCATCTTGAGTCCAAAACAACATTTCTTCTTTATGCTTGATACGAATATTACCAGCTTTCTTGGCAGGATTAGATGGTAGATCATAAATATTCACTGCATGATTGAATATCGCACTTAACTCAGTATGAAGTCCTTGGATATAGGTTGGTTTAATGTTCTCACCATTGATTTTCTTTACATCATAAAGTTTTGCATACCATTTCTTAACATCTGCTGCAGTAATGTCACAAAGTTTCTTATCTCCAAAGTATGGAAGAATATGTCTTTTGATTTTAAGAACTTTGTTATCATATGTTCTAATTCTTAACTCTGGCTTTAAGTCAGCTAAGTATAATTCAACAAATGAACTTAATGTCATTGTAAAACTATATGTGCTTTGTAATTTAACCTCCCTCTCAAATCGAATTGCTTCTCTTTCAGTTCTAAATCCACGTTTTGTTGTTTGTCGAGTCTTACCAGTAAAGTCTTTATAACGATATCTTACTGTATAAGTTTTCTTTTTCTCATCGTACTCAATGCTCATTAGTCTTCACCTCCTTTACTTGCACGATAAATGCGTTCTTCGTAGTAGTCTTTGTTGACTTTACCACAAATTGTAAGGAATCCTTTTGACTCTAATTCTTTGTTTAATCGCTTAATAATCTTGTAAGCATAGGCTTTGGAAATTCCTAATTGTGATGCCACTTGATCAGCATCTAAAAACGCTACTGACATATGATCCACCCCCTTTCAAAAGTGTTTATTTAGGACTGACAATTATAATATATGCATATTTTTTTCGATTGTCAAACGCCCTATACGCATTATTCCGTTCAAAATTGTGTCGTTTTTTGGGCTTTTCGTGCTATAATATTAACATATATTAACTTACATAAAGTTGTATCAGATTCTATTAGGTTTCATGAGATTTTGTGAGGTGTCATTAACTTATATAAACTTATATGAACTTACATTACCCAAAAACCTCGAAAAAAATTTTTAAAAAATTTTTCAAAAATTATAAAAATCATCCAAATTTTATAAAATCGAAAGGAATTCTAAAAAATTATGACAAATGTAGAACTTAACGAAATCTTCAATTATTCAGTTGGAAGACGCATTAAATATTTTAGAAAATTACGACATCTTACTCAAAAAGAAGTAGGTGAATTTTGTGGTTTAAGTGAAGTAGCAATTCGTAACTATGAGCTTCAAAACCGTAACCCTGATGAAGAAACTTTACAAAAAATAGCAGATGCTCTTGGTGTTAATTATTATGCAATTGCTAATCCAAACTTCGCAGTTGATACAAGTGTATTACACACTCTTTTCAAACTAGAAAATAGTTACAATTTACATCCTGTCAAAATCGATGGTAGAATGTACCTTGAGTTTTCACCAGATAGTATTTTTCCCGATGGTGTATTCCAAAAGGATCTTGAAATCTGGTTAAACGAAAGAGATAAACTTCTTTCTGGCGAAGTTGATAAGACTACTTATGACTTTTGGAAAGCCAATTACCCTTCTAATGAAAATAAGGAATAAAACGAACATTTTTGACAATTATTCATCCAATTGATAACAAATGTGCTCAAAACTGGGCTCAAAACTCTATTGAATACGTAAAAAAACTCCCTATATAAGGGAGTTTTTCGTATTTGTCGTTATTCAAATTCAATCGTTCCTGGTGGTTTTGAAGTAATATCATACATTACTCTATTTACCCCACGAACTTCATTAATAATTCTAGACATAACCTTATTTAATACTTCATAAGGAATTTGAGCAGCTTCTGCTGTCATGAAATCAATTGTGTTAACAGCTCTAAGCGCGATAGCATGATCATAAGTTCTTTCATCACCCATAACCCCCACTGAACGCATATTTGTAAGAGCAGCGAAGTATTGACCGATTGAACGATCTAATCCTGCTTTTGCAATCTCTTCTCTGTAAATTGCATCAGCATCTTGAACGATTCTAACTTTTTCTGCTGTTACTTCACCAATGATCCGAATACCAAGTCCAGGCCCTGGGAACGGTTGTCTAAATACTAAGTATTCCGGGATTCCTAATTCAAGACCTACTTTACGAACTTCATCTTTGAAAAGATCACGTAATGGTTCAATGATTTCTTTGAAATCCACTGCATCAGGTAAGCCCCCAACATTATGATGAGATTTGATTACTGCTGATTCACCACCTAATCCACTTTCAACAACATCAGGATAAATAGTTCCCTGAACTAAGAAATCAACAGTCCCAATCTTTTTAGCTTCTTCTTCAAAAACACGAATAAATTCTTCACCGATAATTTTACGTTTGGCCTCAGGTTCCTCAACACCCTTTAACTTTTCATAATATCTTTCTTGAGCATTAACTCGAATAAAGTTTAAGTCATATTGACCATCAGGTCCAAATACCGCTTCTACTTCATCACCTTCATTTTTACGAAGTAATCCATGATCAACAAAAACACAAGTTAATTGGTTTCCTATTGCTTTAGATAATAATACCGCTGCCACTGATGAATCAACTCCGCCAGATAAAGCACATAATACTTTACCATTACCAACTTTTTCTCTAATCGCTTTAATTTGTTCTTCAACAAACGAATCCATACGCCAATCACCACTACAATTACATACATCTAAAACAAAGTTAGATAACATTTTTGTTCCGTATTCAGTATGTAAAACTTCGGGATGGAATTGGATTGCATATAACCTCTTATCTTCATCTTCACATGAAGCAACTGGACAGTCTTTAGTGTAAGATGTAATTTCAAAGCCTGGAGCAATTTTTGAGATATAATCAAAATGACTCATCCAGCAAATCGACTCTACCGCTACATCTTTCATTAATTTAGATTCTTGTTTACTAACAATTAAATGAGATTTACCATATTCTCTAACATCAGCTTTTTCTACTTTACCACCTAACACATGCTGCATTAACTGAGCCCCGTAGCATAAACCTAATACCGGTATCCCTAATTCAAATAATTCTTTTTGATAAGTAGGTGAATCTTCTAAATAACAACTATTAGGACCACCCGTTAATATAATTCCTTTCGGATTCATCTCTTTAATCTTTTCAATATCTACTTTATAAGAATAAATCTCACAGTAAACATTACACTCACGTACTCGACGTGCTACTAATTGGTTATACTGACCACCAAAATCAATTACAATTACTAATTCATTTTTCACTAGCTATCCTCCTATTTAAAAATTTCTCTTAACACAATTGTTTGCTCTCTATCAGGACCAACAGAGAAAATTACAATTGGACAATTAATCAATTCTTCAATTCTTCTTAAATACTTTTGACAATTTTCAGGTAATTCCTCAAAAGAAGTAACCTTAGTAATATCTTCATCCCATCCTGGCATTTCTTCATAAACAGGTTTAACCCTATTCAACTGTTTAATCGTTGAAGGTAATGCTTTGATGATTTTACCATCTAATTCATAAGCTGTACAGATTTTTAATGTCTTTAACCCTGATAATACATCTAATAACATTAAACTAATTCCCGTCAATGAAGACATTCTTCTTGATTGATTAACAACAACAGCATCAAACCATCCAATTCTTCTTGCTCTTTTTGTTACTGTACCATATTCATGGCCACGTTCACGGATTTGATCAGCCAATTCACCTTCAATTTCTGTTGGGAAAGCCCCACTACCTACTCTTGTTGTATAAGCCTTAACAATTCCCACTGCTTCATTAATATATAATGGGCCAATTCCAGAGCCTTCAGCTACTCCATTAGCACCGGGATGTGAACTAGTAACAAATGGGTATGTACCATAGTCAATATCTAACATTGTCCCTTGAGCCCCTTCAAATAATACATTTTTACCAGTTTGAAAACATTCATCTAAAACAACACCAGTATCACAAACCATTGGTGCAATGATTTTAGCATATTCTTTATATTCTTCAAAGATTTCCTCGGCACTACATGTAAGTTCAGGATATTGCGCTTTTTTAGAAGCCAAAGCTTCTTCTAATCTTTCTTTAAATAATTCCTCATCAATGAATTCACCCATACGGATTCCCACCCGTTCATATTTGTCGACATATGTAGGTCCAATTCCTTTTTTAGTCGTTCCGATATTATTAGCTCCACGCCTAGTTTCTTGAATTTCATCGATTTCTAAATGATAAGGTAAGATAACATGAGCCCGATCACTAATCATGATCTTATCAGTGCTAATATTAGCATCATTTAAATATTTCATTTCTTCAAGTAAAGCTTTAGGATTAATTACCATTCCGTTACCTAAAATAACATCATTACCACTAAAAATCCCTGAAGGAATCAAACGTAAAGCAAACTTTTGACCATTAAATTCAATTGTATGCCCGGCATTATTACCACCTTGATATCTAGCAACGATATCTGCTTTTTGAGCCAGGTAATCAGTAATTTTACCTTTACCCTCATCGCCCCATTGACTTCCTACTACAACAACTCCAGCCATTAAATTCACACCTTTCTTATTTACTATTACATTATATACAATAAACTAACAAAATGCATCAATAAATATACATTAATATAATAGTTTGACTAGTTTACAGAATAATTATATTATAGTCTTAGCTATTAGTAAAATTAATATATTATAATTATGATATAAGGAGAACTTATATGTATATCAAACTAGAACAATACAAAATATTCAATGAAGCTGCTACGACCCTATCTTTTTCAATCGCAGCTAGAAATCTTTTTATTTCTCAATCTGCAGTTTCTCAAACAATCAGCAGTATTGAAAAAGAACTACAGACTCAATTATTTATTCGCAATTCTAAAGGTGTTAGTTTAACTAAAGAGGGTAAATTATTACATCAGCAAATTGACAAAGCTTTAGCATTGATTACCGGAGTAGAAAACCAGTTATCAAATTATCATGAATTAAAAGATGGTCAATTAATTATTGGAGCTGGTGATACTTTTAGTGAGTATTTTTTAACTAATTATATCGTTAAATTCAAACAACTATATCCTGGGGTTAAAATCAAAGTAATCAACCGAACCAGTCTAGAAACCCGTGAATTGTTGAAATCTGATCAAATAGATCTCGGTTTTTTAAATCTTCCCATCAAAGATGATTCTTTAGTAATTAAAGAATGCTTCCAAGTTCATGATATTTTTGTTTCTAAAAAGCCTGATAATCATATTTACACCTTCAATCAATTAGCTGATAAGCCCCTAATTCTTTTAGAAAAGTCATCAAATACCCGTAATCGTATCGATAATTACTTTGCTAATAAGGGACTATTATTAAAGCCAACAATTGAACTTGGAGCTCATAATTTATTGTTGGACTTTGCCAGAGCAGGACTAGGAATTTCTTGTGTCATTAAAGAATTCTCCCAAGAATTACTTGATCAAGGGATTCTTCATGAAATAAAAACATCACAACCATTGCCTAAACGCAGTATCGGTTATGCTTATCCAAAACGACGAACTCAATCTGTTGCTACAAACAAATTTATTGAACTAATTGCTAATGATCCAACTTTACATATCTAAAAACGTCACTGATTAATTTAGTGACGTTTTTTATTTATCCTTTTAACCCTCTTGACTGACGTTCCATATCCTCAACAACGATATCATAGATTTCACCAAGTGATGCACAATATTCCAACACTTGCCACGGTTCGTTAGTATGGAAATGAATCTTGATCAACTCATCATCACCAACCGCTAACAAACAATCTCCTTTAAAATGTTCAGTAATGTAATCATTGATAACATCTTCATCGAGATTTTTACCTTCAATCAATAGTTGAGTATCATATCTAAATTCTAGCATCTTATTCTCCTAATTATAACCTGGTTGAGTTAAAAATTTATAAACTCGCTCAATAATTTTTGATTCTAACTTATTATATGATAAAGTTGGATCTTTTAATAAAGGTATTTCGAAAACATCTTTTCGTCCTTGATAATCAATCGTTATTTTAATAATTGATCCTAAAGGATGTTCACGGCAATCGATTAATAAATTCATTGTATCTTCAGTATGGTTGTGACCAAGATTAAAATCATCTCTAAGCGTAAAATTATCACATTCATAAATTGTCCAATAAGATGGCATTATGTTTGCTAAGGCCTCTTTTAAATTCTTCTCTTTGATAATATAATCTTTTAAAATCTTTTCAATTTCTGTCTTAATTGGAGCAATTTTTTTATCAGCAGTTTCTTTATCGCTTGCTTTACAACCTAATCGAACCCGCACTGTTTCTTCTGAAGCATAAAGAGCAATACTAACTTCTTCTTGGTGATCAATTAAATCTGCTAAGACCTCATCAACCCGACTTTCTCCTATTCCCATGGTTAGAAAATCATATGTGTAAATAATATCCTGCTTAAATTGACTTAAATAATCTTTTAAAACATGATCAACAACATAAGTCATTTCTTTAGGCGGACCAGGCAAATTAACAATTATCTTTTCATCTTTCGACATTACACAGCCATTTGCTGTCCCTACTTCATTTTCTAAAATATAACAATCTTTAGGAAAAAAAGCTTGTTTAAAATTATTTTCCGGAATATCACCCCATCCCGTTACAAATCGACATTTTTCTTCTACCTTTTTAGCTTCTTCTTCATTATATAATAATTCTAAACCCAAATATTCTGCCGATAATTCTTTTGTTAAATCATCTTGGGTAGGTCCTAATCCCCCAGTCGTAATTACACAATTAGCACCACGTTTAAAAGCTACATCTAGACATTCTTTAAAACGATCATGATTATCACCAACTGTCGTTTGATAGTAAACATTAAACCCCAAGTCTTTACACATTTTTTGAATATAAGTTGCATTAGTATTAACAATTTCTCCTAATAACAATTCTGTCCCAACATTAATTATTTCAACATTCATGAAATTATCCTCCTTAATGATTAACTATATTATAGTTAATTTTAATCATTTTGCTAGTCTTTTAATCATTAAAATTATTTCTTGCATATTTTCCTTCTAGCACCTAAGACCAAAGGTCTAGTTGAATACCAAAATAAACTAACAAAAATGACTAAACAAGCAATAAAAGTTAATTATTAGCTGAATTATTCCTAAATCGAATTCAATATACATATCACTCACTCGTCAACTTCACTTCAATAGTAATAAAAAATTTCTATCAGCTGACTTAGCATCTCTAAATAATCGTATTTGGCAATAAACTGACTATCACAAAATGCTAAAATAAAATCTTTGATAATAGTGCTTTTGAATTCTAATAACCCCTTATCAATAATAGTTGCTATCCTCACTTTCGGACTATCCAAATATTACTTATAGCGATTTACACTCTATAAACGTTTCAGTCCTTCATCATTTCTGACTGCTATGACTTCATCTGATTTCTTGTGATAAATCTTTTTCTATCGATGGTATCATTACTGTTTTTAAAGTTTACTGGACTTCATCGTCCACAAGGCCTCCCGAGGTAAGGCATACATCTTTTTTATCTTCACAGGTTTTTGATTTACTGTCTTGGTTTTACGTTTACCTTTTGGACTTGGTTTGTTCTGCAACCTTGTCCACCATTCAGCCTCATCAAATTTCTTTTCGTAACCTCGAAGATTTTGCCACACCACTTCCTCCGCCCATAGCATCACTACTAACGGCTTGTGGTTCACTACTCTTGGAGGTAAATACCCGTGGTTGGACTTTCACCAGCTAGATGTATGCCATGCTCGACACACAGAAAAAGAAGTCATTGGTTTTACAATCAATAACTTCTTTTTTGTATTTTAACTATTGAATCTTAGATAATCCAAGAACAATGATTCCTCCAAAAATAACTGCAATAATTGATGTCACAACTAAACTTAAATTATAACTTACATCAAAAGGAATCAATACTAATGACGAAGCAACGATCAATCCTAAAATCAAACTCAAGAATCCAGCTTTATGAGTTTTAGTGAAATATGAACATAATTTTGCACTAACAACTATTCCTACAGCAATACCAATTGCCATAAATCCTAGCGGCATAATAACATCCAGACTAAAACTAGTAACATTTGCTAGATAAGACTTAAATAGATAATATTCTCCTAAAATTAATAAAACCATACTACCGCTAACACCGGGCATAATCATAGTTGCTCCTGATACGGCACCAATAATTATCATTTTAACAAACAAACCAGCACTTAGAGCAGGAAAATCAGGATTAACAACTACTTTCCCTTCTCCAGGATTTAAAAATTCTAACCCAAAGATAATTGCTAAACCACAAATAAAAGGGATAATTACAAGTTTTTCACCTTTCATTTCCCCTTTTAAAAATAAAGGAATACTAAAAGCAATCAAACCAATAAACCAATAAATCGTCTGCGTTGGATAATATTCAAATAACACTTCCAATATTTTCGCAAATCCAATTATTCCAACTCCAGCGCCAACCAAAACCTGAAAAATAAAGATAATATCTTCTTTGCGATTAGGATTTTCTTTTTTAAAGATTCCACTAATAGCATCCATCATGCGATTAAAGATACCTAGAATTACCATCATGGTTCCACCACTAACGCCTGGAATAACGTTAGCAATACCAACAGCGATTCCGCCAATTATGTTTTTTATCATTGAAACTTCTCCTTTAAATACCTCATCATTATAATAAAATATCACCATTATCACAAGCAGTATTTTATTTCCCTTTTAAAATCAAGTGATAAATTGCTTCTTCACTCTCTAAATCATAATCTCCTAAATGGCTGTTAGGATAATGGTAAATTACTCCATTAGACTCATTTTTCCTTAAACAAACAATTAATTTTTCTTCCCCATATTGTCCAATAAATTTACAAAATGTTCTAATCCGTAACTTGTGTAAAATACTATCCTGACAAGGAAAATCAGGACATTAGCAACAACTATCATATCCTGACTTTGTGCAGCACTGATAATTTTTACAAAAATCCTTTTCTGGACACCCACCTTTTTTACAACCAACACAACTTTCATTTTCACTACACAGCCCACAAACAAGACCACAATATCCTAATCCTAATTCATCCTTCATATTTAATCCCTAATCCTTATGATGCTTTCGTAAATATTCAATTTGTTCCATCCGTTTAATCACCTTTGCCTCTGTTCCTTGATTAGTAGGAAAATAATAACGATGATCCTTAATATTATCTGGTAAACACTGCATATTTGTAATTTTATCATCATAATCATGCGCATACTGATAACCTTTACCATAATTTAATTCTTTCATTAATTTAGTTGGCGCATTGCGAATTTGTAAAGGAACGGGATCAGCAATTGTATTCAAAGCGTCATGTTTTGCTCGTTCATATGCTTTATATAACGCATTAGATTTAGGTGCCAAGGCCATATAAGTTACACAATGAGCTAAATTAACATTACATTCTGGCATGCCATTATAATGGCATGCTTGATATGTTGCTACTGCAATTTCCAAAGCACGACTATCAGCCATTCCAATATCCTCTGAAGCAAATCGAATCAGCCTCCTTGCTACATATAGAGGATCTTCACCAGCTTCAATCATTCGTGACATCCAATAAATTGAAGCATCAATATCACTATTACGCATTGATTTATGCAAAGCACTAATAATATTATAATGTTCTTCACCTTTTTTATCATATAATAAAGATTTTTGATTGATACATTGTTCAATCGTTTCTTTATCCACTACGATTCGATCATGAGTAATTGCTCCATTTAAGACTGCCATCTCTAAAGTATTTAAAGCAACTCGAGCGTCACCGTTAGAAAAACCAGCAATCATGTATAATAAATCATCATCAATCATAACATTTTGATCTTTAAACCCTTTCGGACTTATCAGCGCATAATGCAATAAACCAAATAAATCATCGGTTGTTAGTGCTTTTAAAACAAAAACTTTACATCTTGATAATAAGGCAGAATTAATCTCAAATGAAGGATTTTCAGTAGTAGCCCCAATTAATATAATACTCCCCTGTTCAACATATGGTAAAAAAGCATCTTGTTGAGCTTTATTAAAGCGATGAATTTCATCTACAAAGACGATTGTTTTTTCGCCTAGATCCTGAACTTCCTGTGCTTGTTTCATAACTGCCCGTATATCTTTAATGCCGCTAGTCACCGCACTAAAATTAATAAACTTAGCTTTTGTTTGATTTGCAATAATGCGTGCTAAAGTTGTTTTCCCAACTCCCGGTGGTCCCCAAAAAACCATTGAGGGAACAACATCACTATTGATTAGCTGGTACAAAATCTTTCCCGGTCCAATTAAGTGCCTCTGTCCTACATATTCAGTCAAAGTTGTTGGTCTTAGGCGATTTGCCAGTGGTTCATTTGACATGTTTTTAAACATTGCTTGCTGCTTCATCATCATCACTTCCATTTCCTTATAATTATAACTAATTCCCGCTTTAAAAGCAAAAAAAGAAACAGTTGTTTAAACTGTTTCTATTCATCTGATCCCTCGAATTGAGAACGATACAATGAGGCATAGAAGCCATCTTTAGCCAATAATGAATCATGATTTCCAAGTTCTACAATGTCACCATCTTTCATTACAATAATTGTGTCAGCATCACGAATTGTTGATAAACGATGGGCAATGACAAAACTTGTTCTTCCCTCCATTAGCTTTTCCATTCCTTTTTGAATTAATACTTCTGTTCTTGTATCTACTGAAGAAGTTGCTTCATCAAGAATCAAAATTTTTGGATCTTTTAAGAAAGCACGTGCAATTGTTAAAAGTTGTTTTTGCCCTTGAGAAATGTTAGATGATTCCTCATTGATCATTGTTTCATATCCATTCTCTAATGTTTGTACAAAATGATCAACATAAGCGACTTTACAAGCCTCCTTGACTTCTTCATCACTTGCATCTAATTTTCCATACATTAGGTTTTCCTTAATTGTTCCATTAAACAACCAAGTATCTTGTAAAACCATTCCAAATAATGATCGTAAATCCTGACGTCCAAAATCACGAATATCTTTACCATCAATAAGAATCGAACCACTATTTAATTCATAGAATCGCATTAATAATTTTACGATCGTTGTTTTTCCAGCACCAGTCGGTCCTACAATTGCAACAGTTTGCCCCGCATGAACATGTAAACTAAAATCATTAATAATCGTTTGATCTTTTAAATACCCAAAATTAACATCAGCAAAGGTAACAGAACCTTCAACTTTAGCCACCTCATCAGCAGTAACTTTTGGTGTTTCTGGTTCTAATTCTTCTTCACCTAAAAATTCAAAAACACGTTCAGCCGCTGCTGCTGTACTTTGTAACATATTCATTGTCTGTGCTAATTGTGTTATTGGTTGATTAAATTGTCTTACATATTGAATAAAGGCCTGAATATCACCAATTGTGATACTACCACCACCAGCAAGAACACCACCTAATAAACATACCGCAACGTATCCAACATTTCCAACAAATCCTGTGATTGGCTGCATCAAACCCGAAAAGAATTGTGACTTCCAAGCACTTTCATATAAATTATCATTATACTCATTAAATTGTTCTACTGAAGCAGCTTCACCATTAAATGCTTTAACCACATTATGACCACCATACATTTCTTCAATATGACCATTGACATCACCTAAAGCAGCTTGTTGACGCGCAAAATATTTTTGTGAACGTTTCATTACTAAACCAATCAAAACCATTGATACTGGTAATACGCAAACTGCGATCAAAGTCATAACTGGTGAAATAGTCAACATCATGATAAAGATTCCAATTACCGTTACTGTCGACGTAATTACCTGTGACATACTTTGATTTAGTGATTGTGCGATTGTATCGATATCATTTGTTACTCGGCTTAAAATATCACCACTAGTATGTTTATCAAAATAACTTAATGGCATCCGATCCATCTTTTGAGAAATTGATGTTCTTAAATCATAAGCAACTCGTTGTGAAATAGTTGAAGTAATAAAACCTTGTATATAACTAAATAAAGCACTAATCAAATACAATCCAACTAAAATCAAAATAATTTGACCAATATAATCAAAATCAATTCCACCAGTACCAGCTACTTTAGCCATGATACCTTCACTTAATTTATCTGTTGCTTTAGCTAAAATCTTTGGTCCTACGATTGCAAAAACCGTTGATGCTGAAGCAAAAATCACAACTATAACTAAACGAAAATAATACGGTCTTAAATATTTAAATAATTTACCTAAAGTACCTTTAAAATCTTTAGCTTTTTCACCGCCACGCATTCCGTGCATACCACCAGGTCCGAATTTAGGACCATTTCTTTTTGGTTGATTACTCATGTCCTAATTCCTCCTTTGATAATTGTGAATATGCGATTTCTTGATAGACATCGCAATTTTTCATTAACTCTTCATGGGTTCCTTTTCCAACAATCTTACCTTCATCTAAAACAATGATTTGTTCAGCTCCCATAATTGAAGCAATACGTTGTCCGACAATCAATACTGTATTTTTAGTCTTCTTAACCATCTTATCTAATTCTTGACGTAATTTAGCATCTGTCTTGAAATCTAGAGCTGAAAAACTATCATCAAAAATAAAGATTTCTGGATTTTTAGCAATAGCTCGAGCAATTGCTAAACGTTGTTTTTGACCGCCAGATACATTTGTTCCACCTTGTGAAATTTCACTATCTAATCTTTCTTCTTTATTATCAATAAATTCTTTTGCCTGAGCTACCCGAATTACTTCTTCAAGTTCATCGTCTGTAGCCTCAGGTGCACCATAAGTTAAATTTGATCTAATGGTTCCTGAGAATAATAATCCTTTTTGAGGTACTAAACCGATTTTATCTCTTAAATCATGTTGATTAACATCACGAATATCAACACCATCAATCTTAATATTACCTTCAGTTACTTCATAAAAGCGAGGAATTAAATTGATTAACGTACTTTTACCGGATCCCGTTGAACCGATAAATGCTGTAGTTTCGCCAGGTTTTGCAGTAAAACTAATATTTTCTAATACTGCTTCATTAGCACCAGGATATTTAAATGTAACATTATTGAATTCAACTAAACCTTTTTTACTTTCAATAAAAGCTTTAGGTTCCTTAGGATCAACAATTTTAGGTTCCATTGAAATAACTTCATAAATACGATCTGCTGCTACACTAGCCCGTGGCAACATAATTGAAATCATTGCAATCATCAAAAATGACATAATAATTTGCATTGCATACTGCATAAAAGCCATCATTTGTCCGATTGCAATATTACCTAAATCAATTTGTTTTGCTCCATAATATACAATCAATAATGTTACTACATTAAAAATGAACATCATAATCGGCATTAATGAAGCCATTGTTCGATTGACAAACAAATTGACATTTGTTAGATCACCATTAGCCTTTTCAAATCTTTCTTCACTATGCTTTTCATTACCAAATGCCCTAATTACTAGCATACCTGAAAGATTTTCCCTCATTGTTAAATTTAAACGGTCAATTAATGATTGTACGATCTTAAACTTTGGCATCACAATTGCAAAAGTAACACCAATCAAACAAAAAATCACCAATAAAACTAAACCAATAATCCAAGTCATTGATGGTGTATTATTAAAAGCTTTGATCAAGGCCCCAATTCCCATCATTGGAGCAAAACATACTATTCGAATGAACATAATTACGACCATTTGTACTTGGGTAATATCATTCGTTGTTCTTGTAATCAGTGATGCAGTTGAAAACTTATTGAATTCTTCATTTGAAAAACTCTCAACTTTCTCAAAAACATCACGACGTAATAATCTCGAAACACCAGCCCCAACCTTACTAGCCAAGAACCCACAAGCAACAGCACATACAGTACCAGCTAATGCAATTGCTAACATTTTTAACCCAGACCATAAAATATAGTCATTTTGAATCTTATCAGTATCACAACCTAGTCTAGAATATTCTGCTTTTACACCGTTACCGGCAGCAATTTTTAAAGTTGATTCACCCATCGTTTCCATCTGACTATCAATTTTACTAAACATTTTAGCTTTAGTTGTATTATCCATCATTGCTAAAGCATCGTAAGGTGTCATATTTGGCGGTAATTGCCCAAACTGTTCTTGATATTCTTTACTATTTTTATCCATTCCATCAATTGATGTTACCATCAACATTGGTTTAACTAAAATACTCTCTAAACGGTCTAATTTTTTTTCACTTAGATCTTTTAATTTATAGATATTTTGACCTTTTGCTTTAGGAAACTTATCTAAAGTATCTTTATCAAGATTACTGGGTTCAACTAATTTATATGCATCCATAAATTGTTGCTGATCCTCTTCATCCATCAGTACTAATAAATGATTATATGTTTCTTCACTCAAAACATCACTTACTGCACTATCAAAGCCACCAGCCTGAATTCCTACCGAAACGATATCCGACATATAATCAGGTAATGCTAATTCTGATTGTGATTGTAAGAATAATAATCCTACACAAAGTAGAATTGGTGCCCAAAACTTTTTAAAATAATGTTTTAATTTTAGCATTATTCTTCTCCTTTACATTTTTCAATATTCTTTTTCATGATATTAATAACATCATTAATAACAGTTATCTGTTCCTTAGAAACCCCTTCAAACATAATCATTGTTTTTTCTTTCATAATTTTGATTGCCGCCTCAATAAATACCTCTCCAGTTTTTGTAATATTTAAAATATAATTACGTTTATCATTTTTATCTTGTGTTCTAGTTAAATAACCCAGTTTTTCAAGGCGCTGCAATCTCACTGATAAAGTCGCTTTAGTAATATTTAACTTCTTTGCTAAAGCATTTTGATTAATGTTTTGATGATTCTGCAACATAAATAATAACCTTGTTTGATCCGGTGATATATCAAACTTTTCTGTTTTTTCCATCATCATATAATGCATTGTTTTATTTAACCCTTGAAAATTATTAATTACTTCTTCAACATCATCAAAACTTATCTCTTCCATGATGTACCTCCTTTCATTAGTTAGATGACTAACTATTCCGTTAGTACACTAACCATTATAGTTAGCCTACTAACCATTGTCAACTATTTTATAATCAAGTAGCGAAAAATTTTAAATAATTTTCCTCTCTTACACCACTGTCCATACGGTTCCATATACGGCAGTTTAATTAAATTTCAATTTATATCTCAATAAATAATAATCCAAACAACTAACTAGTCTTTATGTGCTAGCCTTTCTTTTGCTACAGCACGCACAACACATGTTTTAGTTATCACGAATTAATAGCGTATGATATTTGTCTTGCTCTACCATGATTGACCCAAGTTTTCTAACACCATGACTAGGCTTTGGTATTTCAAACCTTTTAACAGGTTGTGGTTTGTAAAACCTTGTTTCGATTTGTCTTTTGATGTCTTTCTAGTTTTAATTAACATAATCTTTTATTTCATCATTGGCTACATTATCCACACGACTTGTACTTTTATAGACAAGTATCATATTTTTCTTAGATAAGACTTCCTCTAATAATTTAGACATAATTTGCATGCTCTTCTCCTTTTCACTTTCTAATGCCTAGATCCTAGTGTATATGTCCTTTGGCTCAAATACATTTCCGATGCACTATGCGATTCGTCGACAACTACGTTCACGAAGGACTTTCACCCTAAATGTATGACAAGTCGTCATACTTAAAAAGATGTCAAATTTGACATCTTAATCAACTAAATATTTTTCTAGTAATCTTACTACTTCAGCAATTAAATCATCACAAGTAGCACGATTAACTTTTTTATTTGTTTGCCGTAATCCTAGTAGTTCTCCACAAACCGCTGATCCATGAAAATCTTCAAATTCTTTACACAAAGCTGCTACTTTTTCATTAACAAATTTTTTTTGTTTAACATCTGCTTCACCTTTACCATATTTAAGTCCTAAAGCCATAGCCCCACCAGTTAAAGTTCCGCAAATTTCTCTTGTCATCCCGACACCGCCACCAAAACCATAAGCAATAGTCATTGCCCTATCCATATCTAAATCAAATAAATCCACATATGCCCCAAGTACTGCCTGAGCGCAGTTATAACCTGAATGATGTAAAGCATATGCTTTTTTCACTCTTTCATCAATATTCATAATTTAGCCTCACTTTTATATAATTTAATTATAGTTTAGTGATAATTATAATCGATGTCAAGACATTAACAATTATGTATTCGTCTTGAATCTAACCCTTTAGAAAAAACTCACCATACAATAAATCATGATCAGAAAATGATGATTTTTTCAAACCACAATTCTTTAATTCAAAAAAATCTGCATAAAAAATATTATCAGGTGCTGCAAATTCGCAGAAAGTCTTGTATTTTTTATTCTCGTTGATACACTTTACCCCTTCCATTTTAAATTTATTGTTCATTTTAAATGAATTAAAATCACCAGCTAAGATGCTGTAACTGTTAAAATCAACATGCTTTTTTACATAATCCATTTGTTTAATACGATATTGATTATCCGCATAAGTTAAATGGGTATTATAAATATTAATTATCTGCTCATTAAAATAGAGCTTTGTTCTTGTAAGGATACGCGGTTCCCTTATTATGCTATTTGGTAATCGTTGAGCCATAACTTCTATTATAGAATATTTACTTAAGATTCCCAAACCATAGTAACCACTTAAAATCCACATGGTAGGATAAAAATAATAATAACAATATCCACTAGAATTTGCCATGATTTTTAGCATGTCAAAATTGCCTGAACGTAAAGAATTCTTATCTACCTCTTGCAAACAAATAATATCAAGTTTTAAATCAATAATATCCTTATTAAAACTTTTTAAATCATTTTTCCCATAATTTAAGGATTTTATATTATATGTTCCTATCCCCAAGGTATTAGTCTTTAAATTTTGAATCTTTTTTTGATCAACAAATTTATAACAATACTCATTAGTTAAGATGCTATAATAATAACGACCTGATATTATCATCAATAATATCTTAATTATTAATTTAAACTGTTTATTCATTTATTTACCTCAATTATTTACTAATTTATTATTGGATAAATTAGTAATTTTAATACAATCAAAATATTTATCTAACTTTCAAAATTCTAATCTGATTCAACTAAAAATAAAAAAGATATAGACAGTTAATTTGCCTATATCTATCTTATTTGCCCATTCCCAAATATTTTATATTTTGTTGATGTCATTTCCTGCAGTCCAATTGGGCCACGTGCATGTAATTTTTGAGTACTAATTCCAACTTCAGCGCCAAATCCAAATTCTCCACCATCAGTAAAACGAGTTGAAGCATTATGATAAACACAGGCAGAATCTAAAGAATCCATAAAATATCTAGCTGTATCTTCATTATCAGTAATAATACTTTCAGAATGTTTGGTTGAATAATCATAGATATGCTCAATCGCTTCATTGATATCATTCACAACTTTAATATTACAAATATAATCATCATATTCAGTAGCATAATTCTTGGTTGTTGCCTTATTGCCTTCTAGATATTTTAAAACTATTTCATCACCAAATATCTTAATTTTATCAAACCTTGGTTTTAATAACGTTAAAAATTCATTTGCAACACCTTGATGAACTAAAATAGTTTCAATCGCATTACAAACTGAAGGACGAGAAATTTTAGCATTAACTGCAACTTCAACAGCCATTTCTAAATCAGCTTCTTGATCAATGTATAGATGACAAATTCCTGCACCAGTTTCAATTACTGGGACAGTTGCATTATTTACAACATGTTGAATCAACCCTGCTCCTCCCCGAGGAACGACAACATCTATATAATTATTGGCTGTGATAACTTCAGTAACAACACTACGATCTGTTTTCTCAATCAAATTAACAACATTTTCAGGTAAAATATTTGTGATTGCCTCTTTGATTACCCTTACTAGAGCAATATTAGAATTAATCGCTTCTTTTCCGCCTTTTAGAATACAAACATTATTTGTCTTTATACAAATAGCAGCTATGTCAACTGTAACATTAGGGCGAGATTCATAAATAGTAGCTACTGTTCCAATGGGAATACGAACTTGTTTAATGATTAAGCCATTTGGACGTTTTATCTCACGAACAACTTCACCAATGCAATCATGTAATCCAGCTACTTTTAAAACATCATTAGCAATACTTTCAATACGTGACCTAGTTAATAAAAGTCGATCAACCATTGCCTCACTGATTCCGTTTTCCTTGGCGCAAGCAACATCCTTCTTATTTTCGGCCACGATATAATCAATATTAGAAATCAAATTTTTACTAATAGCTTCTAAAGCTTTTATTTTGGTATCTTTATCAATATTTTGCATCTTTCGACAAGCTAGTTTAGCCTGTTTTAATTGTTCTTCTATCATTAATTTTTCACTCCTTCTACTAATACCAGGTTATTTGCGTGAACTACTTCATCATAATCTTTATAATGTAAAACATCCTCGATTTCACTAGTGTTCAATCCTTTAATCAATCTTATCTCATCACTTGAGTAATTTACCATTCCACGTGCTAACAGACTATCATTACCATCAACAATATCAATAATCTGCGAAATTAAAAAATTTCCTCTTACCTCAATAATTCCCTTAGGCAACAAACTTGAGTGGCATGTAACTAATGCTTTTTTAGCACCTTCATCAACAACGATTGTTCCTTTTGGCATACTTCGATACATAATCCAATGTTGTCTAGAATTAAGGAGTCTTCCAGGTTTACCATCAAAATAAGTACCCACATCTTTTCCTTCAATCAGATCAATCAAAACGTTTGGTTGGTTACCATTAACAATAGCCATATCACAGCCAAAGTCATTACAAACTTTAGCTGCTCTAATCTTAGTAATCATTCCTCCAGTTCCAACCTTGCTTGAAGCATCTTTTGCCATGCTTTCAATTTCTTTAGTAATCCCATCGACATTACGAATCAATCTTGCATTCTTATTCGTATGTGGATTATCATCATATAATCCATCAATATCACTGACTAGTACAACCATATCTGCATTAACAGCCGGTACTACCAGTGATGCTAATGTATCATTATCACCAACTTTAATTTCTTCGACCGCTAAAGTATCATTTTCATTAATAATTGGAACTACGTCATATTCAATCAATGCCTGCATTGCATTGTTAAAATTCATCAACCGCTTACGATCATCAAAATCATCATGATTTAATAAAATTTGTGCACATTTTAAATTAAATAAGCTAAATAAATCTTCATATATTTGCATTAATGAAGCCTGTCCAATAGCTGCCAGAGCTTGCTTTTGAGGAATAGTTTGCGGGCGACATTCAAGATTCATTACATGAACTCCAGCATTAATAGCACCACTGCTGACTAATGTAATACTTATCCCTTTACGCTTAATATATGCTATTTGTTGAATTAAATTTAAAATTTTCTCTTTATTAATATTCCCTTCATCATCACATAATGATGATGAACCTATTTTAATAATTAGATTTTTAATATTGCTTAAATCTCGCATTCTAACTTCCCCCTGTAATTATTTTCTTAATTATACAAGGTTTATCTCATCTTCTCAACAAAAAAGTGTTTAAGCATAAATTACTCAAACACTTTATCTATCGATTTCAACTTCATAAATATATTTAAATTCACCATTGACCTTTAGCATAAATTTATTACAAGTATACTCGATTTCAAAAACGTGAATGCACTTGTTTGCTAATATAGCTGTTTCACCAGTTAGAGCAATTTTTAAAGTTCCATTTTTATTCTATATAACAATTTTTTCATAATCAATATTTTGACCAACTAAAATTAGATATTTTTTTATTGATTTTATAGACGGAAATCGTCTTATAACTTCTTGCAAGTGTTTATAGACCTACCGAAAATTCCTGTGTTTTCAATGGTTTTCCCATATCTCTATATATTCTGTCATATCTCCGCACAGCTTCGTTTTGTAAGCGCGGGCGTCAAAAAAGCGTCAAATACAAAAGCAAAAATCAAATGCAGAAGATGATTTTTTCCTACTCTCTATGTTACGCATTAGAGGCTCATTAAGCCTTGCACGAACGGCATTGCAGACACGAAAACTGATAGGGTAAGGTGTTTATATCTTTTCCCTGAAAAATATCATTTGACTGCGTAACATTCCAAAGCAAGCTGCTATCTGTTCTGATTATCCTTTTCCTTTCCATTCCTTTATGAAAAGTTCCGTAGCAAGCATAGGAAAGGGGTACCCTTTCCGTAAAATGCAAGCATTTTTTGTCGTTGATAAGTTAACCTCATTTGCCTTATTTTCTACCTTTATAACAAATCAGTATGAGGTCTTTGGCAATTTTAAGGGGAAAACCGCAACAACTTTTCTCTGTTTCATATCACGGACAAGGACATTGAAAACACTAAAAATTAATTAAAACAGGTATCTGCCGTCAAATAAATAAAATCCTGTATCAATCAGCAATACGATAGCAATGATTAATAATACGGCATAGATGGTATAGGTGATAGGCTTTATATTTTTCGCTTTCAGTTTATCAACCAATGCAACCAACTTGTCCAATAGATTTAGGCTGTTGGCGACATAGACAATTAGTGCCATAAACTGACTGACTACAAACCAAATCGTCAGGAGCAGAGTTGCGGTCAGAAAGTTTCCCACTTCACCGCCCATAAGAATAACGGCATAATAAGTGGGGTCAGTAAAACAAGAGATTGCAAATACAAAGCCGGTACTTAGGTACTTAATCCAAGCCCCATTAACAGTTTTCTTCTCCTTTTTCTCATTTTTTTTGCTAATATCCAAAAATCTTCGTAGCACCCATATCAGAATAAAAACGGATACCGTAAACTCCAGAACTGCCCAAAACGGGCTATTGTCCCCAGGCACTATACTTTTAAGAATATCTACTGCCGTAGCACCGAAAATAGCGGAAAGTATAGCGCCGATAAAAACGCTAAATCCCGCATAGGAGAGGAAGAACAGCGTAATATTCGACTTCTTTTCTTGCCGCAGTCCCATAGACAAAAGGTAAACTGCTGTAAATGGGTCAACACCTAAAATGCCCAACCCGATTGTACTGATTAATTTGTGTATCATCATTATTCCTCTTATAGATTTTCAATTTTACTGCGGAAAGATGTTAGATATTTTTCCACCAAACGCAATATCTCTTGATGTTCCTTTTCTGTCATTTCCTCAAAGACTTTGTTTTCCGCTTGTTCAATAGGCAATATTTTTTCCCTTACAAGTGCCTCGCCTTTTGCTGTCAAATAGATTTTTAATTCTCGTCCGACACCTGCTTGAAATTCAATCACTCCGTCTTGATTTAGTTTTTTTGCCGATGAATTGACGGTTTGCTTATTCAAGAGTGTGTACTTGTAAATTTCTGTCTGCGTACAGCCGTTTCCTAACACAAGAATTGCCTGCAAAATCGCATAAGCACTATCGGAAAGTCCTTGCATTAGGCAAATATCGTGATAAAGCTCATCAATCGCATTATTCAAACGGTCAAATTCTTGTAGAACGGGATGTTTTTCAAACTTCATATTTGCTCTCCTTTAAGTATGAAATCATACTCAATATTATAGTATGATTTCATACTCCTGTCAATGCCTTTCAGAAAACAAATAGCAGAACCAGCCGCCCTTGCTTGCGTGGCATCCAAGAGAGCAAAAGCAACAAGTGCTTTCGCTCTCGAACAGTATGATTTTTCTTATATCTGCCCGTATCGTTTCATATTGCCTTATTGAGTTAGGGCGGCAAAAAAGCGTCAAAGTGTTTTTTTGAGCATTTGAAACCGCGGTTGTATATACCGGAAAATCAAGCATTTATGCGGGTTCGGGGCGTTTTGTTTGTTGCACCGCTAAAAAAATAATACTATTTTTTATTATTTATTCAATCATTATCAATATGTGCATTTTCTCAAAAATAAAAATCAGTATATACTAAAACTTTTTTAGTATTGTTATTGTGATTCTTTAGCCACTTTTAATAGATTATCACTCTTAACCTCTAAATCATAATCAAAATTATAATTATCCAAATTAGCAGCAAAGATTTCTAACCCCATTTCAATCAAAAAATCATAATAATACATATCATCGTTGTATATTGAAGATAATTTGTGCTTTGATTAAATAATATATATGTTTTATTTTCACAAATTTATACATGTACTTTTAAAATTACCAGATCTCGATAATTAAAATGTAGAATTGCCAGCCATTGACAACTATCATAAGTAATATTTTTCTTTTCTTGTGTTGAAACCAAATTCAACCATCTAATAACTCCTTATAACTCAATTCTAAAGCTTTTGCAAGTATTGGATATCGTGATAGCTCCCATTTGCTGATTATCTTGTCTGATACACATAATTTTTCTCCAAATTCTTTTTGTGTCAAACCTTTCTCTTTTCATAACTCCATCATGAAGGATCCGCATTTTTCATTATCTATATTGCTCATATCTTTCACTCCTTGAGCCTATACTACTATTAAAATTCTGATTATTCAATCAACCATCAGTAGAGTTTATATTTATGACAAAATTACTTATATATAAAACTAATCAGAATATTTAGCTTTTATTTTCTGATTAATTTCCAATTTTCAAAAATATAATCTTTTTTTGTTACAGTGTTTCTAACAATTCCAATAATTTATCAGCATGCATAACTGCTTTTTCTTTCATTTCAGCCATTTTTTCAGTATCATTTCTATTTTGATAAGATACTCCGCCTGTATAGACATATCCAAAGTAATCCAATCCACACAAATTGCACATTGCCTTTATCGGCGGGAGGAAATCTTCAATAGGATATTTCTGTGCCCCTTCATAACTATACATAAATTCTGGAGCACCAGTCGTAAAAGAAGCAATCAATTTCTTTCCTTTCAATTTATCACCGGTTGAACCGTGGGAAAAGCCATGCTGAAATGTTTCTTCAAGCCAGCGACTTAGTAATGAAGGCATAGCATACCAGAAAATAGGAAATTGCAAAACAATTATATCTGCATTTAAAAGTTTTTCTTGCTCTGCTTCAACATCAATTTGAAAATCTGAATAAAGTTTGTCTAAATAGACAAATTCAGCCTGTGGTAATTTATTTTCAAGCCTTTCTAATATTGCCTTATTTGCAACAGAATTATTTAAGTCTGTGTGTCCAGATACTACTAATATATTTTGCATAAGTCATTACTCCTTTTATTTCATTTTTTTAACCCAATCAGATAATTCATCTGCACTAACATTTTCGTCAAATCTTTGCCCTTTCATCAAACGAGCACCCTTGCATGAATTTTCTAAATAATCGTTTGTTTTTCCCATTCCGCTCATTCCAGATGTCGCAAATGGAATAATTGTTTTACCCCTTAAATCGTATTGTTCAAGAAAAGTATTGATGATTGTAGGAGCAATATACCACCAGATAGGAAATCCTAAATAGATTATGTCATATTCTCCCATATCACTTATTTTTTCTTTAACAGCTGGTCTGAACGATTTATCGTTCATTTCTACTGATGAACGGCTTTTAGGATTTGTCCAATTCAAATCAGCACTTGTGTAAGGTTGTTCTGGTACGATTTCAAACAAATTCCCCTGCACAACTTCATTTAATCTTTCTGCTACTTTTTTGGTTACACCACTTGCACTAAAATACGCTACTAAAGATTTACTCATTTTTACACTACTCCTTTTCATATTCTATTTGTGTTAATATAAAATTATCTGTTCTGAAAAAGTCTGGTGCTGTTGCACTTACCTTTTGATGAGCAACACTTTGAATAACTTTGTCAAAATCTTGTTTACTTTCTACATCAATCGTCATAGTAACAACATCACTTAGACCAATCCACCCTTTACTTTTTTCTACGATAATTTCTTTGATTTCCGGAAGTTCATTTTTCATGCTTCTCATCAATTCCATTTCTTTTTGGATTTCACTGTCAGTTACTCCCTCTTTGATTGTTGCAATAAAAATATGTCTTATCATTTTTCATCTCTCCTTTTTATTTCTGCCCGACATGAAACATTTTGAAAAATTTATCAATATCCTCTGCATTTTCGTGGTTCATAAATACATTTTCACCCAAGTCCAATTCTTCAATTTTTTTCATTTCTTCATCTGATAGTGAAAAATCAAATATATTAAAGTTTTCTTCCATTCTATTTTTATGAGTCGACTTAGGAATAGCGATTATTCCATTCTGAATTAGAAAACGTAATGCTACTTGCCCGCTTGTTTTATTATGCTGTTTTGCAATTTTCATTAAAACTTCATTCTCAAAAATACCTTGACTACCTCTGGCAAATGGTGCCCATGCTTCCAATTTTGTTCCATATCTCTCTAAAAACTTTTTATCATTTTTATGCTGTTGGAAAACATGAGTTTCTAATTGATTTACCATAGGCTTAATTTCACTGAAAGTTGCTAAATCCATAAATCTGTCGGGGTAAAAATTAGACACTCCTATTGCCCTTACTTTTCCTAATTTATATGCTTCCTCTAAGGCTTTCCATGTTCCGTAATAGTCATTGAACGCCTGATGAATAAGAACTAAATCAATGTATTCTATCTGTAATTTTTTCAAAGACTCATGAAGCGAAGCCTTTGCCTTTTCATATCCAGCATTTTCAATCCAAATCTTTGTTGTAATAAATAATTCTTCTCTAGGTACACCACATTTTATGATTGCATTACCAACACCTTCTTCATTGTAATATGCTTGTGCTGTATCAATCAGTCTATATCCAGTTTTAATTGCTTCCAAAACGCAACGCTCTGTTTCCTCATTGCTCATTGTGAATGTTCCATATCCAAGTGCAGGCATTTTTACGCCATTGCTTAAAGTGATAAACTCCATTTTTTTCAACTCCTTTTCATTTACGCATTCTGTAATTCATGCCGTAAAAAATCTATTTCCTGTAATTGATTTTCTTTTACATGAATTTCTTCAAGAATTTTTCTACGTTTTTCGCTTACTATCTGTATTCGTTTTTCTTTTGTTGAAGTGCCTAAATGTGAAAGTCTAATATATAATTCAATTTTTGCATTTGTGAACCCCAAATCATTAAGGATTGTATTGTATTTTTCACCCCTCATGTAAAGGTTCAATTTTCCACCCCTTTCAAAGAAAATAGGTGCACCAAGATAGCGGGTTATCTTGTTACACCTATATTTTAAAGTTCATTCATTGATATGTCTAATGCTTATGTTGGATTAACAGAAATACAAATATTGAATTTCTATTTTAATTATGTTTATAGCGGTCTTTTATAAAACTGATAAAGGTATTTGTTGCCTTAGAATATGATTGACGGTCTTTCCATGCAAGTACAGAAGTTAATTCAAGTTTAGGTTCAAAAGGAATAAACTTCATGTCATCATAATAATTATCTAACTTCACACAGATAACTGCTCCTTTTTTCTCTTTGGCAACAATTACAGCATTATACAATAGATTATAATTTGCACATGATTCCATTTCTTTCGCAAAATCCCCTGACCAACTTGCCAACTCATGATGAACTGGCGTATCAAGGTGTATTGTTATAACCTTTGTGCCTACTAATTCACCAGGGTAGATTACCTGTTTCTTAGAAAGGGGATTATCTTTATGAATGAGAACGCCCCATTGTTCCTTTGTCCTCATACGGATAAAATCATACTTTACGACATTCACTGGTTCTAATAACAAGCCCAAGTCTAAAGTACCTTGTTCCATACGTTCCTTAATATTTTCGTTGTTTCCGCTATATAACTCAAATTGTACGAAAGGGTATATGTTTTGAAAATCAGTGATAAGTTTTGCGATTTCTTGTGCACTTCTCATTTCTCCACAGCCAATTGCAATGTTTCCTGATAATACATCAGTATCTTGTTTTAATTCCGCCTGTGCCTTATCTGCCAAATTCACGATTTCCTGTGCTCTACGGCGAAATAATAAGCCGTCATTTGTTAAGTATATACTATGATTACTCCTTTGAAACAATTTGACACCCAATTCTTCCTCTAGCTGCATAAGCTGCCTTGAAAGCGTAGGCTGTGTGATATGAAGAAGTTGTGAAGCTCTTGTTATATTTTCTTCTCTTGCAACCATTAAAAAATAATTTAAAACTCTAATATCCATTTCCCCACCTGCTTTTTGTTTCATTATAGAATAATAAAAATACATTTACAACATTTCTCTTATACCTATATTCATTTGCAAGCAGGTAAATACAGGTTATTCCTTAATATCCTTTTGTTTAGGAAATTCCACATTCCCATTTTGAAATTATTTTATCACTAATCCTCAATTAATCAGTCAGTTGTTTTGAGATGATTTTTCTCTGTCATCATAAATATACTATTTCTCCAATATTTTCATTTTATACAACATGATTATAATTTTAACTCATTCTATAAAATAATAAACACTTCATAGCATACTAATAAAATAAAAAGTTAGCAGTTTGTCATGATCTTAATTATTTCTTTATCTGTTTCTTTCATTCCTTCTTTACCAAGACGAGCAACATTACGAATCGTATTCTCTACACCTTTAACAACGATTCCATCACCGTCTTTGAATTCTTGACCATCTAAATACATCTTATATCCAAGAATACCAGCATCCACACTAGCTGCAATTTTTGCCGCACAAGAAGATTTTGCACCATCACAAATAATTCCTGAAGTTATTGCTAGTGAATTTACAATTGTGTGAGCAATGCATTCATAATCAGCACCATATAAATAAGCAATTCCACATCCAGCTGCACATCCGGCACTAACAGCCCCACAATAAGCAGATAAACGACCAATTCCAGTTTTTTGATGAATCGTAATCAAATTTCCTAGTACTAAAGCACGGTATAACTTCTCATCATTAACATTTAGCTCTTTTGCATATTCAATGATTGGTAAAGAAACGGTCATTCCTTGATTGCCGCTTCCAGAGTTAATAACAACTGGCAATTCACACCCTGACATTCGTGCATCACTTCCTGCAGCGGCAAATGCCTTTGCACGAGTAATAATATCCTGTCCTGAATTTAATAAAACACTACCAATATTGGCGCCATAATTATTAGTTAATCCTTCTTTTGCAATGGCACTATTATAAGCAATTTGTCTTGAAATAATCTCTTTGACATCATTTAGATCAACAATATTGGCAAATTCCAAAATATCCTTAACGTTTAGGCTACAACGATCAATTACCATTTCATTATTACAAATTTTATTTTCTTTAGAGAATAAAACTCTATGATTTTTTTCAATTGATATAATATTAGTGTGTTGATCAACAATTCTGACCATGGCATAATTATCATCATCAAATAAAGTAATTTTAATATCTAAGATATGCTCCGTTTCTAATGGTCTTACTATAATACAATTATGCTCTAAATAATCTTTTATTTCCTTGATTTGATCTTTTTTTACATCAGCAATTACTTCCAATACCTTGTTCGCATTGCCAGCAATTATCCCTGCTGCTACTGCTGCTTCAATCCCTTTTAATCCGTTTGTATTAGGTACAATTACACTCTTAACATTTTTTATAATATTACCACTTATTTCAACTAGACAGCGTGTTGGAGTAGTTCCTAAAATATCACGGGCCTTACTAGCACAATAAGAAAGAGCAATTGGCTCTGTACACCCCATCGCCGGTACTAATTCCTCTTTTAAGATTTGTACATATGTCTGATATTTTATTTCATCAAGTACCATTTTTATGCCTCCTTCTATTGTAATTATAATCTTATCGTCTTTTTTTACTTTTTACAATAAACGTTTATAAAAATTACTCGATTTTATAGTTGTATACATGTATTTATACATGTTACAATGTAGAAAATAATTAAAAGGAGATTAATAATTACAATGAACTTAATTATACCTGAAAACTACGATCCAGTTTTGGATCTTCGTCAAACCCAGGAAGCAATTAAATATATTCGTGATACTTTCCAAAAAGAGATTGGACGCGCTCTACATTTATCAAGAATATCTGCTCCGCTATTCGTTCAAAAAAGTAGTGGTTTAAATGATAACTTAAATGGTTTCGAATCACCTGTCTCATTTACTATTAATGAAATACCTGGAGAACAAATTGAAGTAGTTCATTCACTAGCTAAATGGAAAAGAATGGCACTTAAAAAATACGGTTTTAAAATGCATGAAGGTTTATATACAAATATGAACGCCATTAGAAAAGATGAAGAAGTTGATAATTTACATTCTTATTACGTAGATCAATGGGATTGGGAAAAAGTGATCGCTAAAGAAGAACGTACTGAAGAAACTTTAAAACGTCATGTTAAAAAGATTTTTAAAGTAATCAAACATATGGAACATGAGGTATGGTATAAATATCCACATGCTGTAAACCGCCTTCCTGATAAAATTCATTTCTTTACATCTCAAGAATTAGAAGATCGTTACCCCGATTTAACTCCTAACGAAAGAGAAACAGCGATTTGTAAAGAATTAGGATGTGTTTTTGTAATGGGCGTAGGCTGTAAATTAAAAAGTGGAATTAAACATGATGGTCGGGCTCCTGACTATGATGATTGGAATTTAAATGGGGATATTTTATTCTGGTTTGAACCATTACAATGTGCATTAGAAATTTCTTCAATGGGAATTAGAGTCGATGAAGATACACTTGTAAAACAATTAGAAGCTGAAAATTGTTTAGATCGTCTTAAACTCCCTTATCATAGTCAAATCGTTAACAAAGAATTACCATACACAATTGGTGGTGGAATCGGGCAATCAAGACTATGTATGTTATTATTGAAAAAAGTTCATGTTGGAGAAGTTCAGGCAAGTATTTGGCCACAAGAAATGATTGATGAATGTACTAAACACAATATTAATTTACTATAAAAAACATTGGAAGATACTCCAATGTTTTTTAATTATGACGATAATAGTCACATAGGTATTCTTTTGCAGCAGCTTTACCAATTGATTTATCTACATCATTTCCAGTTAAATATATAATTGCATCATGCCATTCTTTCATACTATAATCATCAACATTTAAAGACAGAATTGCAGAATACAATACATCTTTACCAACATACCTTAAATCAGAAATAATCATACAATTTGTAATATTTCTTAATTGACCTAATAACTCTTCTTTTTCCACTTCTGTACCCCTCAATATCTTATTAAATATATATTATTTACCACATAACACGTATTATGTGGTAAACTACTATAAAAAATAAACACTGCAAAAACAACCTTAAAAAATTAAAAATTTGAGGTTCTTTTAAGTGTGAATAAATTTTTAAAAATATTAAAAAATATATATTTTAGAAAAAAAGAAAATAATTGTCCGAGATTCCCATAAAAATGCTGTTAATAATATTTCAAATTCCTTGTTAAAATTAACTTAATGATGTAAAATGATATTCAGAAGAATAGTTCTTGTTAATCAAATACCACATAATACGTGTTATGTGGTATTTGATTTTTATTTTAATTATTTTTTCGGTTAGAAAATACTAGATCCATCTGATCAAAATATCTTTTAAATTCACGACCACTTGACATTGTATAAATACGAGTAGTGTCCATACTTGAATGTCCTAATAAATCTGCTAAACGTGCAATATCTTTTTTTAAATTATAGTAAGTAACCGCAAAAAGATGACGTAAATTATGAGGATAAACTTTACTGCGCTCAACCTTAGCATCATCACACAAATCTTTCATCGCTTTCCAAATATTACTGCGATCTAACGGTCTTCCGCTTCTGGTTACAAATATTGCCCCATTTTCAATTTTATTTTTATGACAATATTTTAATAAGATTCTTTTTAGATCATCACTAAAAAAAATTTCTCTTACTTTTCCTTTATTATATATTTGCGCATACCCATCCTTAAGTGCTTGGACTGTAATGTATCGATGTTCGCTAACACGTATTCCAGTTGAGCAAATTGCTTGCAGTAAAACATATAGACGCTCGTTTTTTTGCTTTCGAGCAGCATTAACTAATCGTTTATATTCATCTTTTGATAGTTCTTTGCTTTCTTCTAAAAAAACTCTTTTTTGAATTTTTAGTTCTTTGATTTTACATTCTAGCCAACCATTATATTCAAAAAACTGATTTAATGCTGCAAGCATACTATTTATGCTAGTAGGCTTATATGATTTCATTAATTCTTCTTTATATAATTTAACTAATTCCTTGGTAACTTCCTTTTTATCCGCATATTGATAAAATTTTTCAATATCCCGTATATATTTAGTTATTGTTGCTAAACTTTTTTCTTCATCAATTAGATGATTTTTGTAATTAACGATTAATTTTTGATTTATTTCTCTTTTATTCATCTATAATAATCTCCTTAATCTCAATAATCTAATATAAAATAATAACATATACATCTCATATTATTAAATAAATCATATATATTATTGGATTTTTTACGAAAAATAAACAAACAAAAAGAAGAAGTAATTTATCTTTACATCTTCTTTATTCAAACATCTTTTTTTTACTTATATACCAGTCAACTACCTCTAATACACCATGTTCCTCATTAGAGGAAATTGTGTAATCCGCAATTTTCTTAATTGCTTCTTTTGCATTTGCCATGGCAAAACCATATGTAGCCTGCTCAAGCATCTCTAAATCATTACCACTATCCCCAAATGCCATTGTTTCGGCATCACTAATTTTCCAACGTTCCATTAACAGGTTAATTCCATGTGCTTTATTAATCCCAGGGATAATCAAATCAATTCCAAAATGTCCACAATCAACTGGTGTCATAATATGTCCAATCTTCTCTTTCAATTCTGTTAAAATCGTTTCAAAATTATCTTTTGAACAATGCAGATATATCTTAAAAATAGTATCATCAAAATCATCAAAGTTATCTACTTTAGCAAGACGATGATAGTAAAAGTTCATTGTATTATAAAAATCTTCATCTATGTATTTACTAATATAAGCACTTTTTCGACCACAGACAATTTTTTCTACTTCAGGATATTGATTAACTACCTTTAAAACTGTCTGAATATCCTCTTTTGCAAGTTTTGCAACAAAAACATCTTTTCCTTGATCAACGATATAAGCTCCGTTTTCAGCAATGAAAGCTAACTCGTTATGAATATCTGGAAAAAAAGATCTTAGTTGATAATATTGATTCCCACTAGCAACTACAAAATGAATTCCCTTTTCCTTCATAAATTCGTATTGCCTCGTAAATCGTTCTTGATCATATTCATTATTATTTGTTAAAAAAGTTCCATCCATATCTACTGCTATTAATTTTACATTCATATTTACATCCTTTCTATCTTTCGTTATAACGTGACGTATCTTTATATAACTTAGTATATATTGTTTATAAAAAGATTGTAGATTATTTCATAAAATGAAAAAATGACTGGAAACCAGTCATTTTCTACTATTTATTTAATTCGATTTTAGCAAGTTCTTTAGCTAAACCAATATAAGAAGCCGGTGTCATATCAACTAAAGTTTGACGATCTTGATCTGATAAGATATCCAGACTTTCAGCAAATTTTAGAATATCCTCTTTAGAAATACTTTTACCTCTTGTTAAAGCTTTTAAAGTATCATAAGCATCAGGTACTCCATACTTTCTTAACATTGTTTGAATTGGTTCTGCTAATACTTCCCATTTTTCATTTAAGTCACTAGCTAGTTTGTCTTTATTAACTACACACTTAGCCAACCCATTCATCGTTTCATTGATGGCTTGTAAAGAATAACCAAATGCTAAACCTAAATTTCTTTGGCTTGAAGAGTCTGATAAGTCTCTTTGCATTCTTGACTTAGGAAGTTTATTAGATAAAGCAATACAGATATTATTAGACATATCAATATTAGCTTCACTGTTTTCAAAGCGAATAGGATTTACTTTATGTGGCATAGTACTGCTTCCAACTTCACCTTTAACTGGAATTTGTTTAAAGTATTCCATTGAAATATACAGCCACATATCAACATCAAAATCGACTAATACATTATTGAAATGACGAATACCATCCAAAATATGACAAGTATAATCATGACTTTCAATTTGAGTAGTCAATGGGTTAAATGTTAAACCTAAGTACTCTTCAACAAATTTTTTTGCTAAAACTTGCCAATCTTCATTAGGGAAAGCCGTTAAAATAGCACTATAGTTACCTGTTGCACCATTGAACTTAGCTTTGATTTTAACTGCTTCAACATTTTCAATACTAGACAAAAAACGATAAGCATAAACTTTAAATTCTTTACCAATTGTTGTTGGTGTTGCAGGTTGTCCATGAGTATGCGCCAACATAGCATCATTACTATGTTCTTCAGCCCATTTATCAATGATAGCAGCAAATTCTTTAGCTTTTGGTAACCATACATCTTTTAATCCATATTTTAGCATGCAAGCATATGAAGTATTATTAATATCTTCAGATGTACAACCAATGTGAACAAAGCTTTGTAAATATCCAAATCCTAAAGCATCAACTTTTTCATCAATAAAATACTCCACTGCTTTAACATCATGGCGTGTTGTATTTTCAATTTCTTTAATTCGAGCAAAAGAGTCGTAATTAAACTCACTTGAAATAGTAGTAAGTTTATCCATATCTTGTAAATCAAATTTAGCTAAAACGTCACTTTCAACATTTTCAATTAAGAACTTTAGCCATTGAATCTCAACGAAAACTCTATATTTAACTAATGCATATTCAGAGAAATATTCTCCTAAAGCATCTTTAACACCTGAATAGCGACCATCTAATGGACACAGGGTTAGACATTCAAATTCTTGTTTTTCCATTCTATTTTCCACCTTTAAAATAATCTACACCAGCTTCAAATAATTTTTGGTCCATTTCACCATAAACATTTTTAAAGCGGTTTTCACCTTGACGCTCACTATGTCCCATCTTACCAATAACACGTCCATCTAGAGAAACAATTCCTTCAATCGCATACATTGAACCATTAGGGTTGTATGGTGTTTGCATTGTTACCTTACGATTAGGATCAACATATTGTGAGAACACTTGTCCATTTTCAAACAATTCTTCAATCACTTCCTCAGGAGCTACAAAACGCCCTTCTCCATGACTTACTGGAATTGTATGAATATCATCAACATTGACATATTTTAACCATGGTGATTTAACACTTCCAATACGCGTATCAACCATCTGAGAAACATGGCGACCAATTGTATTGAATGTTAATGTTGGATCATCTTTAGACATTTCTTGAATTTTACCATATGGTAATAATCCTAATTTAACTAATGCTTGGAATCCATTACAAATTCCGATCATTAAACCATCACGATTATCTAATAAATCCGTAATTGCTGCTTTTAAACGTGGATTCTTCAATACTGTGGCAATAAATTTACCAGAACCTTCAGGTTCATCGCCAGCACTAAAACCACCTGGTAACATTACAATATTAGCTTGTTTAATGGCAACTTCTAATTCATCAATTGAATCTTTAAGCATTTGTTCAGTCTTATTTCTAATTAAAACTAATTGAACTTTAGCTCCCGCTTTTTCAAAAGCACGTTTTGAATCATATTCGCAGTTAGTTCCTGGGAATACTGGAATAACAACTAGAGGTGTTTCTACTGTTACTTTTGGTTTAAGATCCGCTCTTGTTTTACAAGCTGCCACTTTGATTTTACTAGTAGGTGCTTTTTCTCTTGTTGGATATACTTTTTCTAGAGGCGCTTTATTAATTGCATAAGCTTCATCTAATGAAATTGTTTCACCACCATAAGATAATAATTCACTATCATTAGTAGTTCCAACAATACGATAATTATCAAAGATACTTAAATCTTTTTCAGATTTAACCTCAATAATAATATTACCATAATCACGCACTATGTAGCTTTCAAGACTATTTTCATTATTAAAAGCTACTCCAACACCATTACCAAAAGCCATTTTACTAACGGCTTCAATAACACCACCATCTTTAACAGTATAAGCACTATAGATTTTCTTATCTTTCATTAATTCCATAATCGCATCGTATTGTTTTTGAAGATGATTAAAATCAAATATATGATATTGATCTTTATTAATAATAATTTCAGCTAAAACATGACCAGTTTCTTTAATTTCAGGTGTCATGATATCATTAACATCTCCACTTGTAATAGCAAAAGAAACTAGAGTTGGTGGTACATGTAAATCTTCAAAAGATCCTGACATACTGTCTTTTCCACCAATTGAAGCTAATTTTAACGCACTTTGAACACGGTATGCCCCTAATAAAGCAGCCGTTGGTTTTCCCCAAGTAATTGGGTTGTCTAGAAGTTTCTCAAAGTATTCTTGGAATGAAAATCTAATTGTATGATAATTTCCACCCATAGCCACAATCTTCGCTACCGATTCAACAATTGCATACATTGCTCCGTGATATGGTGACCATTTTGAAATCAATGGATTATAACCATAAGTCATAACTGAAGCTGTTGTTGTCTCTTTTCCTAACACTGGAATCAATGCTGCCATTCCTTCAGTTTCAGTATGATATTTAATTCCACCAAATGGTGATAATACTGTTCCATTACCAATTGAAGAGTCAAATCTTTCAATTAACCCTTTTTGTGAAGCAACACTTAATTTTGATAAAGTTTCTTTCACAGTTTCAACAAAACTAGTTTGTGACTGTTTATCAAAAGGTGTCTTTTCAAAATCTGGTAAAGTGATCTTAACATCTTGATAACGTTTAGCGCCTGCAGCATCAAGAAAATCACGAGAAATATTAACAATATCTTCACCCATATGTTTCATTACTAATCTGTTTTGATCAGTAACCACTGCAACTTGAACTACTTCTAGGTTTTCTTTAGCACACTCAGCTTTAATGAAATCCGCATCTTTTTCATCAATTACAATAGCCATTCGTTCTTGTGATTCAGAAATAGCTAACTCTGTTCCTGTTAACCCTTCATATTTTTTCAAGACTGCATCTAAATCGATTACTAATCCTGGAGCTAATTCACCAACGGCAACACAAACACCACCAGCTCCAAAGTCATTACAACGAACCACTTTTTCACTAACTTCTTTATTTCTAAATAAACGTTGAATTTTTCTTTCTTCAACCGGGTTTCCTTTTTGAACTTCAGCCCCAGCTGTTTCAATTGATTTAACATCGTGAGATTTAGAAGAACCTGTTGCTCCTCCAATACCATCACGTCCAGTACGACCACCAATCAATAAAACTATATGATCTTTTAAAGGTTCTAGACGTTTTACTTGTTCTTTTGGTGCCGCTGCAACAACTGCTCCTAATTCCATTCTTTTAGCTACATATCCGTCATCATAAATTTCATGAACATAACCTGTAGTTAACCCAATTTGGTTACCATAAGAGGAAAAACCATGGGCAGATTCTTGACACAATTTACGTTGAGGTAACTTACCAGCCATTGTTTCTGCTAATGATTTACGAGGATCTCCAGCCCCTGTAATCCGCATACTTTGATATACATAAGCGCGACCAGATAACGGATCCCGGATTGCTCCACCTAAACAAGTAGCAGCTCCACCAAATGGCTCAATTTCAGTTGGATGGTTATGTGTTTCATTTTTAAACATTAATAACCATTGCTCATCACCATCAGTTGTATGTACCGTAATCTCAACTGAGCAGGCATTAATTTCTTCAGATACTTCCAAATCATCTAAATAACCAGTTTTACGTAACTCTTTCATTGAGATTGTGGCTAAATCCATCAATGTTAAAGGTCGTTTTGTATCAATACCATAAACTAAATGACGACTAGTTTTATAATCCTCAATATCCTTTTCTAAGATCTCTTTAAAAGCTCCATTTTCAATATCTAAATCTGTAATAACTGTTGCAAATGTTGTATGCCGGCAGTGATCAGACCAATAAGTATCTAATACTTTTAATTCAGCTTCAGTAGGATCTCTTTTTTCTTCATTTTTAAAATAATCTTGAGTTACTTTTAAATCTTCATAGTTCATAGCCATACCATTGTCAGTTAAGAACTTTTCAAGACCGGTTTTATCTAATTCATTAAACCCATTAATTGTAGGCACCGGTTTAATTTCTGGAGCAACATCATTTAAATCAGCTGGTTTTTCTAAACTAGCAAGACGCTGATCAACAGGATTAATCAAGAAGCTTTGAATCTTCGTCAAAATTTCATCTTTATCGCCTTTAAAAGTAATGGCAAATACCCGTGCACATTTAACTTTAGCACTACTATTCCCTGTTAAAATAGCAAAGCATTGTTCACATGAATCTGCTCTTTGATCATATTGACCAGGTAAAAATTCGATTGCAAAAACTACTTCTTGATTATTAGTAGGAAATTCTTCTTGATAAACATCGTCGACCATTGGTTCAGCCAAGATAGTGTTGATTCCTTGTTTTAAAATGCCATCACTAACTCCTTGAACATCATAACGGTTGATAATTCTTAAGGTATCAATTTCTAACCCTAATTGTTCAATTAAATTATGTTTAATTTCGTTTGCTTCTGTTGCATACGCTGTTCTTTTTTCAACGTAAATACGCTTTACATCACTCATTTTCATCCCCCTATCTAAGTCCGATATCACTTCGGTAATATTTGCCTTCAAAATCAATCTTTTTTGCTACCGCATAAACTTTTTCACGAACCTCATCTAATGAAACTCCTGTAGCACAAATATTTAAGACCCGACCACCATTAGTAACTAATTTTCCATCTTTGATTGCTGTCCCCGCATGGAAAACAACACAGTCATCACAGTCATCAATATTCTCTATTTCAATTCCTTTTTGATAATTACCTGGATATCCTCCACTTGAAAGAACTAAACAAGCAACGTGTTGATCATTCCATTTAACTTCAACATCTTTTAAAGTTTTTGTAGCACAACCAACCATGATATCATATAGATCACTATCTAAGCGAAGCATAATTGATTGTGTTTCAGGATCACCAAAACGAACATTAAATTCTAATACTTTCGCTTTACCATCTTCAATCATTAAACCAATAAATACAACACCGCGATAGTCCATATTATCATCTTTTAATCCTTGCATAAAAGGATCAAGAATATCTCTTTTAATTACCTCATCCATACCTTCTGGCATAAATGGATTTGGTGAAACAGTTCCCATACCACCAGTATTAGGACCCTTATTCCCATCAAAAATTTGTTTATGATCTTTAGCACTTACCATTGGAACAATTGTTTCTCCATCTGTAAAACAAAGAAGTGAACATTCAAATCCGGTTAAAAATTCTTCTAAAACAACTTTACTTCCTGCTCCATCAAGACTTCCGTCAATCATCATTTCTTTTAAAGTTACAGTAGCATCTTCATGGTTGTCAACAATAACGACTCCTTTTCCTGCTGCTAAACCATCAGCCTTAATAACTAACGGATAATCAAATTCGCTAATTGCTTTAACGGCTTCATCATAACTATTAACTTCTTTATATTTAGCAGTTGGAATACTGTGTCTAATCATAAAGTCTTTTGAAAAAGCTTTACTACCTTCCAATGTAGCTGCATGTTTAGTTGGCCCAAAAGCCATTAACCCGGCTGCCTCTAAATCATTTGCTAGACCATTACAAAGTGGTACCTCTGGTCCTATAACAGTTAAATCAATTTGATGTTCTTTAGCAAAATTAACGATCATTTCATTATCTTCAACCTTACCATCAATACACTCACCAATTTTAGCAATTCCCGGATTCCCTGGAATCGCATAGATTTTATCTACCTTACTGCTTTGATTCAATTTATACGCAATGGCGTGTTCACGACCACCACTACCAATTACAAGTACTTTCATATATTCTAGGCCTTTCTATTAATGTCTAAAATGTCTGTATCCAGTAAATACCATTGGGATACCTTTCTCATTACAGAAATCAATTGAATCTTGATCTCGAACCGATCCCCCTGGTTGGACGATTGCTCCAATTCCAGCTTTATATGCTACCTCAGCACAATCGCTAAATGGGAAAAAGGCATCACTAGCAAGAACTGCACCTTTAAAATCTTTATCTTTATTATTGATAATCGCATTTTCTAAAGCCCAGATTCTTGATGTTTGTCCACCACCAACAGCCAATGTAACACCATCTTTAACGATACAAATAGCATTTGACTTTACAAATTTAACGACCCGCATACCAAATTCCATATCTTTAAGTTGAGCTTCTGTAGGTTTGGCAGTTGTTACACAATTCATTTCTTTAATCATTTCAGTATTGATATCTTGAACTAAAACTTTACCCTCTAAATATTTAATATCATATTTAGCTTCACGCGCATATAGATTTTTAAGTTTTAAGATTCGTAAATTTTTCTTTTTCTTCAATACTTCTAAAGCATCATCATCAAAGTCAGGTGCAGCTACGATTTCTAAGAAGATCTTATGCATTTCTTCAGCCGTTTTTTTATCGATTTTATAATTTACTGCTACAATTCCGCCAAAAATACTTTGAGGATCAGCCTCATAAGCTTTCATATAAGAATCATAACCATCTTTGCCAATCGCTACCCCACAAGGAGTTGAATGTTTAATCGCAGCTGTAACAATTTGATCTTTAAATTCACGTACTACGGCAATAGCACCATATAAATCATTAACATTGTTGAAAGAAATTTCTTTACCGTGTAATTGTTCATAATCCAATAAAGTTTCTTGCACAAATGGATCAACATAGCCGTTAGCTCTTTGTTGAGAATTTTCACCATAACGCAAATGTTCCGTTTTCTTTAAGGAAATGTTTAAAGTATCTGGGAAATCATCCCCTACAACACCTGCAAAATAACGAGAAATCATCGCATCATAAGCGCCAGTAGTTGAAAATGCTTTATATGCAAGATTTAATCTAAAATCAAAATCATCAGTTTTATCTTTGATTGCAGTTAAGACGTTATCATAATCAGCAGGATCGGTAACGATTAAAACATCTTTAAAATTCTTTGCTGCTGAACGAATCATCGATGGTCCCCCAATATCGATATTTTCAATCATATCTTCCATCGGTTTACCAGCTTTTAACGCTTTTTCAAATTCATATAAATTAACACAAACCACATCAATTGGTTGGATGTCCATTTTTTTAACTGTGTCAACGTGTTCTTGAAGATCACGACGGAATAATAATCCACCATGAACTTTTGGATGTAAAGTTTTAACTCGACCATCTAAGATTTCAGGAAATCCGGTTACATCATCAATTGCAATACATGGTACATTTTCTGCTTGTAATTTAGCCATCGTTCCCCCAGTGGAAACAATTTCAAAACCTAAATCTACTAGGCCTTTACAAAAATCAACGATACCATCTTTATTAGTAACACTAACTAATGCTCTTTTCATTTTAAATCACCTTAGCCCTTTCATTTTCAACAATAATTTTACCATCACAAAATAAAGCAACTGCTTTAGGTAAAATGCGATGTTCAATTTCTAATACCCGTGCTTGGATATCTTCAGCATTATCTAAATCATCAATATTGCACGCCTCTTGAAGAATAATCGGTCCTCCGTCAACCTCACTACTAACAAAATGAACTGTTGCACCAGTCACTTTTACCCCTCGCGCTAAAACTTTTTCATGAACATGCATTCCATAATGCCCTGGTCCACAAAATGATGGAATCAATGAAGGATGAATATTAATAATTTTATTAGGATAAGCATCAATCAATACATCCGTAAGGATCGCTAAATATCCCGCTAAAACAACTAGACCAACATTGCGTTCTTTTAACATTTTAACAATTAATTCATCATCTTTACGCACTACAGCAGTTTCAATTCCTGCCTGTCTTGCACGTTCAAGTCCATATGCATTCTTACGATTAGAAATAACGATTGCAATTTCACCATTGATGCTGTTATTTTTAACAGCATCAATGACCGATTGCAAGTCTGTTCCTCCCCCAGAAACAAAGACAGCAATTTTTAGCATAATTGCACTCCTTTGTCACCTGCTTCAATACTTCCAATAATATAACATTCATCACCTGCTGCTTTAATTGCCGCCATACTAGTTTCAATATCAGCTGGATCTAACGCAATGACCATACCTAATCCCATGTTAAATGTGTTATACATCATTTCCTCTGCAATATCACCTTTTTTAGCAATCAGATCAAAAATTGCGGGTACTTTATAGCTATCTTTTTTAATAACTGCTTTTACTCCATCGGGTAACATTCTTGGGATATTTTCATCAAAACCACCACCAGTTATATGAGAGCAGCCTTTTATTCTTACCCCAGCATCTTTAACATTTTTTAATGCTTTTACATAAATTCTAGTTGGTGCAATTAGGGCTTCGCCTAATGTTTTTCCAAGTTCATCATAATATGTATCTAAGGTTTCTTTATTCATCTCAAATACGTTTCGAACTAATGAGAATCCATTACTATGAACTCCACTTGAAGCAATTCCCACTAAAACATCACCTGGTTTAATGTTTTCACCATTAATAATATCTTTTTTATCAACCACCCCGACTGCAAAACCAGCTAGATCATAGTCGTCTTCAGGCATTAATCCAGGATGTTCCGCTGTTTCACCACCAACTAAAGCACAACCAGATTGTTTACAGCCTTCAGCAACCCCACTTACGATCGTCGCAATTTTTTCCGGATAGTTTTTTCCACACGCAATATAATCAAGGAAGAACAATGGTTCTCCACCTGAACAGGCAATATCATTAACACACATTGCAACTGCATCAATACCAATTGTATCATGTTTATCCATTACAAAAGCAAGTTTTACTTTTGTTCCGCATCCATCAGTTCCTGATAAAAGAACAGGTTCATCCATATCTTTGATTGCACTTAAATCAAATGCTCCTGCAAAACCACCAAGACCACCTAAAACCTCCGGACGCATTGTTTCCTTAACGTGTTTTTTCATTAATTCAACTGATTTGTATCCTGCTTCAATATCTACTCCAGCCTTTTTGTAATCCATTTTTTAATCTCCTTTATTATTTTTGCATTCTTGCTAATACTGCTTTATAAGTTTCGATTAAATCACCAATATCTTGTCTAAATACATCTTTATCGTATTTTTGATTAGTTTCAACATCCCATAAACGACAAGAATCTGGAGAAATTTCATCAGCTAACAAGATTTGACCATCAGGTGTTTTCCCAAATTCAATTTTAAAATCAACTAATTTTAAATTTAAGCTTAAGAAAAATTCCTTTAATAATTCATTTATTTTTAATGTTTCTTGTTTAATAAAATTATATTCTTCTCTTGTACATAGTTTTAAGGCAACTGCGTGATCTTCATTAATCAATGGATCACCATAATCATCATTTTTATAACTTAATTCAAAAATTGGTTCGTCTAAAACGATTCCTTCAGGAGCTCCTAATCTTTTACAAAAAGACCCTGTTGTAATATTTCTAATAATTACTTCTAATGGGAAGATATCAACTTTTTTTACTAAAATATCACGTTCATTTAATTTCTTGATCATATGAGTTTTAATTCCTGCTTCTTCTAACATATCAAAGATAATGCAAGAAATTGTATTGTTTAAAACTCCCTTACCTTCAAACTGATCATGTTTTACACCATTTCCAGCAGTTGCGTCATCTTTATAATGAATCAAATATTCATCTTCTTTATCTGTTTTGTAAACTTGTTTTGCTTTTCCTTCATATAATAATTCTGCCATTTTGATTTCTCCTCTTATCTTTTATTTATATTTTGCAATAACTTCTTCATTAGCACTCATTGCTTGCTTTTCCATATCTTTACGATATGCTAATAACTTTTCTTTAATCTTATCATGTTTGATTGCCATGATTTGTAACGCCAAATATGCAGCGTTCTTGCTCCCGTTAATTGCCACAGTAGCCACAGGAATTCCTGAAGGCATTTGAACGATTGATAGTAACGCATCCATACCATCTAATGTAGCCCCGCTAATTGGTACCCCGATAACTGGCAATACTGTTTGAGAAGCGACAACTCCAGGTAAAGCTGCTGCCATTCCAGCCGCTGTAATAATTACTTCGGTTCCATCAGTTTCTGTTTCTTTAATAAATGTACTTAATCCTAAATGTGCCCGATGAGCTGAAAGACATCTTACATTTACTTCAACACCATAGTCTTTCAAAATTCCAATTGCTGGTTCAACCTTACTTAAATCGCTTGTAGAACCCATAATAATTGCTACTTTCATAATTTCTTCCTTTCTTTTTAAACCACTAAAAGTGACAATGAGTCACTTTTAGAATAAGCCTACTATCTTACCATCTTTATCAATGTCCATATTAACCGCTGCCGGACGTTTTGGTAATCCTGGCATTCTCATAATACTTCCAGAGATAGCTACTAAAAATCCTGCTCCGGCAGATGGGATAAGATCATTAATCTTAATCGTAAATCCGCTAGGGCGACCAAGCAGCGTCGGTTGATCAGATAAAGAGTATTGGGTCTTAGCTACACAGATTGGTAAATCAGCTAATCCTTGTGCTTCGTACTTTTTCATCTTTGTTAATACTTTTTTATCAAACGCTACTCCGTCAGCACCATAGATTTCTTTCGCGATAGTTTCAATTTTTTCTTTGATTGATAAATTTAAATCATATAATGGTTGATAATTAGCTTCTTTAGTATCTAAGATTTCTAATAGTTTTTCAGCAAGCTCGATTCCCCCATCAGCACCTTTTTCCCATACTTTAGAAATAGCTACATCAACACCCATTTTATTACATGTATCTTTTAATAATTGCAACTCTGCTTCACTATCAGTTGGAAAAGCATTGATTGCTACCACTGAAGGCAGGTTATATTTCGCAATATTTTCAATATGTTTTTCTAAATTTTTAATTCCTTTTGCTAAAGCTTCAAGATTTTCTGTGCCTAACTCTTTTTTATCAACACCACCATGCATTTTTAGCGCTCTAACAGTTGCAACGATCACAACTGCTTGAGGATCAAGATTAGCTTGACGACATTTTATATCTAAGAATTTTTCTGCTCCTAAATCAGCACCAAATCCTGCTTCTGTAATTGCATAATCACCTAATTTAATAGCTAATTTAGTTGCCATCACTGAGTTACATCCATGAGCAATATTAGCAAACGGTCCCCCATGAACAAAGACCGGCGTATGATCTAATGTTTGTACTAAGTTTGGTTTAATTGCGTCTTTTAATAATAAAGTAACTGCACCAGTTGCTTCAATATCATTTACTGTGACTGGATTTCCAGCATAGTCATAAGCAACGATCATTTTACCTGCTCGTTCTTTTAAATCTTCAAGGCTCGTTGCCAAACATAAAATTGCCATTACTTCACTAGCGACAGTAATATCAAAACCGTCTTCTCGAGGCATTCCATTGACTTTTCCGCCAAGACCACAGATAGTATTACGTAAAGCGCGATCATTTAAATCAACAACTCTTCTCCAAACAATATTACGTACATCGATATTTAGAGGATTTCCCTGATGAATAGAGTTATCAAGCATTGCCGCAATAAGATTATTAGCAGCAGTGATTGCATGGATATCACCAGTAAAATGTAAATTAATATCTTCCATTGGAACTACTTGTGCATATCCTCCACCGGCAGCTCCACCTTTGATCCCAAAACATGGCCCTAAAGATGGTTCTCTCATTGCCACAACTGATTTTTTTCCTAACTTATTTAAGGCTTGAGACAATCCGATCATCGTTGTCGTCTTACCTTCCCCAGCTGGAGTAGGATTAATTGCAGTAACCAAGATCAATTTTCCATCAGGATTGTTTTCCAGCCGATTAATCGCCTCAAGTGCAATCTTGGCTTTATACTTACCATATAATTCTAAATCATCATCTTCTAAACCAACCTTTTTAGCAATCTCACTAATTGGTTTCATCTTTGCACTTTGTGCAATTTCAACATCAGTTAACATAACGCCACCCTTTCAAATATAATTTTTAAATAAACATTCTAAGGTCACCAATAATCAAAACAAAAATACACCTAATTTATATCATATTTCGGCTTTTTTCTCAACCAGTACAGTTGTTTTAAAACCACTCTTTTCGCCCTCAAAACAAGCAATTTGACCAAAGAATTAAAAAAGAGCCTACACTCGTCCAGACTCTTGCCCAGACGGTCGGCTCTTACATGATTATACTCCCTGTGGTTAATTCCACTTCCGTCAGTCGTATAACTATTTGCATAATATCATTTATTGATTCAAGATTCAAGCATTTACAAAAAAATTGTCGCATTTTAAACTCAACAAAAATAATTGATAATAAAAATAATTACTAACGGAATTATCATTATAAACAACTCTTTGATTAAAATAGCATCATCACGGCTTTCTAACTTATCTTTGATGGTCTGTTCTGTATCAATTTGACGAGTTGGATAACCAACAAAACCACCACAACAAAAAGCTAAAACACCAATAAAAATAAATAAACAGATAATATTTAAAGTACCTTTACTGATACTATTAGCAAAACGGCTTCCCAATAAGCCAACCAAGAAAACAATATAACCACTATAAAGAAAATATACTATTTTGCGCTTCATAATTATCACCTTCTATGTTAATTATAAAGATAATATAATGAGATTACAAATATTATATATATTATTTTATAATAAAAGATGGTTTTATCCCATCTTCTAGTAACTATATTTTTGTATTTTAGTTAGTACTCTCTCTTTTTCATTACCTTCTAAAATTATTGGCTGATAATTATTTCGTCCTTTAACCGAGGTAACTGAACAAGGAATAATTTCGTGACTATCTCCAGTATAAACACCGTCAGTGAAATTCATTGTAATTGAGTAAATCATTGAATCTGTATCACTAGGATTGCGATTTCCACCAAAACAAAAGTTTCCTAATGAATAAACGATTTGTTTTCCATTATATTCTTCTGTTCCTTGAACAACATGCGGATGTGAACCCATAACTAAATCCGCACCACTATCTATTGAAAATTTTGCTAACTCACGCTGATCACTATTCGCATAGTATTCCCGCTCAATTCCCCAGTGATAAAAAACGACTACGGCATTAGCTCCCTGGTTATTTTTCAAGTCATTGATTGCTGCTTTAATTGTTGCACGCCCTTTTTCGTTATTCATTGATAAAGACATTGAACGATACCCCAAAAAGCCAATTTTAATTCCTTTAATTTCCTTGACACATGACGTTTCATAGCCAAAATAGCCAATTCCCTTTTCATCAAGTACTTGCTTAGTATCCGTCATCCCTTGTTCATAATAATCTTCTGAATGATTATTGGCAATAGAAACCAGCTCAACACTACCGCTAGTTAAAATATTAACATATTCTTTTGGTCCGCTAAAAGGAAACTGTTTTTCTACATGTGAAGTCGCACTTGTCAATGGGCCTTCAAGATTAACAATTGTAAAGTCATCATTTTCGAAAACATTTTTGACATTCTTAAAAAAATATGTAGCATCATTTCCCTGTTTGGCATACTCTTGATTAAACGATCCATCATAAGCTTGTCCTGCATAATTTCCCAATGTACAATCCCCTGCAAAATTTAATTTAATACTAGTATTGACAGGCTCTTTTTCTTCTGTTTTTTCTTCTTTCTTGACTGTTTCTTCTTTTTTATTCTTTTGATTCGATGATGAGCAGCCAACCACTAAAAATAACATCATCAAACAAATTAATATTTTCTTCATCTTTGCTGCACTCCTTTGTCCATTAGTATATCATATAATTAGATTCTTTTACATTAGATAAAACTTTGTTATAATACATCTTGGGAAGTGAAAACAATGATAAAAGAAATAAACAATAAAATGGATTATGATCACCTTTTAACTGAAAGTGATCCTAATATTAATTTAGTTAGAGATTACCTAGAAAATGGTGCTCTGTATGGCTTTTATTTAAAAGACGAACCAGTTTCATTCATTGCAGTAGAAATAATTGATGGCGAAGTTGAAATCAAAAATCTCCTTACATTAAGTGAACATCGTGGTCACGGCTATGCCAAAGCATTAATCAAATTTATTGAAGAAACGTACAATTCATATGATACTTTTCTAGTTGGTACTGCAAATTCCAGTCTTGAAAATATCACTTTTTATACACGTTTAGGATATGTTTATAGTCATCGGATTGAAAATTTCTTTATTGACTATTATCCTAATAAGATAATTGAAAACGGAATGCAGGCAACCGATTTAATGTATTTTAAAAAAAGTCGACAAGGCTTAAATTAAGAGCAAAGACATATTTGATATAATTATCTTTAAATAGCCAAGGCAAATAACCAAAATCTATTTAAGAGGGAATCATATCATCTAAACACTTTGCTTTTTTATTTATTATGATGTTTTTAAATCAGTATCTATGTTAGAATATTAATATAAGGCTGGTGAGAAAGATGATTGAACTTCCTGAAGCATATGCAATTGCTGATGACTTGGAAAAAGAAATACTTGGTAAGACTATAATTGATCTTGGGGGTAACTACACTGATCATAAATTTACTTTTTATGAAGGAAATCCTAATTCATACAAGGAATTATTAGTTGGTAAAAAAGTAACAGGTATTATTAAGCGAAATTACTATGTTGAAATAGTAATTGAGAATTACCGTTTAACCTTTCGTGACGGCGCTAATATTCGCTACTACCAAAAACCAACTAAATTAAAAAAAAGCAAATTACTAATTACTTTTGCTGATCAAAGTTTCATCAATGTAACAACATCAATGTATTGTTTTATTGGACTTTTTGATCAAATAACAGGATCAAATAATGAATATTATCAAACAGAATTAACCAGTATTGGTCCTTTAGATCAAGAATTTACTCTTAATTACTTTAAAACATTAATTACTGATGAAACTGAAAAACTCAGTATCAAAGCCTTTTTAGCAACTAAGCAAAGAATTTTAGGGATTGGTAATGGTGTTGCTCAAGATATTATGTTTAATGCCAAACTCTTTCCCAAACGAAGGATTAAGACATTAAATGAACAAGATATAAAAAATTTATATGATGCGATTATTAGAACTCTAACAAAGATGGTCGAAAACCACGGTCGAGACAGTGAAAAAGATATATACGGAAATCCTGGTGGCTACAAAACTATCTTATGCGCTAAATCTTATAAAAGTGGTTGCCCAATCTGTCACTGTGAAATAAAAAAAGAACAATATCTAGGTGGTAGTATCTATTATTGTCCTAATTGTCAAAAATAAAAAAGTAAGATAGAAATTAATCCAAGGGCTGTCAGGTAGATACACAAAATAAATAAAATTTTTAACCCGGCTAACTTAGTGATATGCTCCCACCTCCATAGATACCCATTTGGTTATTTCGTGTGTCTACTTTAGTGGAATCATCATATCATGTTTTCATCTACTTTTTTATCTTTCTGTTTAAATCAAAATAAAAACCTGTTTATTTTCAATCAGTTATAGCATTCATCTAATCACTTGAACTTAAATCTTTTATCTTCCATAAAGGATTTTCGTGAAGGATTTCCTTCAACTCGAAAAATCCTTTTATTTTTCACATCATATATGACCGACCAAACTGTATCCTTTCCTGTTTTTCGATCGTACTGACAAATATAACCATACCTACCTGATAATAAAGCAGCCGCATCATTAAAATCGTTGATTTTATCAGTTAAAATCGCTTCTTTGATAGTTTGATAGCGCTTTTGAGCTTGCCAATTATCAATAAGATGATTATTATATTCCCGCATTGCTTCACTGAAGAACCAGTTAGTTGCAAAAGCATTCTGATTATTTCTATTGATTTTAATTTGTTTACTATTGCACTCAATCAATGCAATATCACCACCAGTATCAACCAGTGTAAAAGTTTGACTTGAAGCAATCGGTAATGTATTCAACAATTGAATTACTTCATCAACTGTTTTACACTTCTCCAAAAATAGCCGCAGCATCATTCCGGCATTTAGCCCCAGTTGTTTTACAGTCGGATAAACAGCAGTTAATCCAATTGCTAAACCATACTCGTTGATACCATCTTCCATCTCAACGCACGCTGTAGTGTTACCATTAAACGCATATGAATCATTAGTAAATTGATATATACAATTAGTATACAGTTTTTCAATTTTTGTTAAAAAATCACTATTTCGTCCAAATAAGATTTCATTTTCATTTCTAAAAGCAAAACAAGAACAATGTACTTCTGGAACAATGCAGTACATACTCAACAAAACAGCACAAATACTTTTAAATGAACATTTTTGTCCATCAGCAATTCCCCTTATTTCTTCAATAATCTCTGGGAAAAATTTTTGATAAATCGGTAAACATTGTAAAGCAAAATCATAGTGCTCTAAAGTAATTTCAAAGGGTACATTAGTTAAAAACAGTTGCTTATGTTTTAATAAATTTCTCCCCCACTTAAATCCAATCTGATAATGTTCTCCTTTAAATCTTGAATGATACATAATTTTTCGCTCCTTTTTATAAGAGCCACCGGTAACTCATAATCCAAGCATAAATCAATAAAATTTTATTGTCAATGAATTAAATTTATTAAATCAATTACCCGTTTTACTTATTAAAAATCATGAAATTATCTATTTAAAGGCAAATATAATCACTCCTATGATAAAAAGAGATAGCGGAGCAATTAAAAACTAAAATCAAAATAGCTAACGTACGTTTAGGAAAACTACTATTTATTAAAGACTTTAATATAAATAATTTATTTCCTCTTCTCCCTTTTTCAGTATTATTTATATAAGTATGAAGCTTATCAATCTGTTGAGAAATTTCGCTACCTCAAGGGTTATCCAAGCCATATTTTTTTGCTATTTAGACATATTATTATCAAAATATTTTTCAAGCTCAGACAAATTTTGATATTGGGTAAAAATACCGTTCAAATTGAGCGGATCTTCGATTATGATATCCTTATCTTTTAAAATAGCAAAGATTTCATGAATATTATCTAGAGAAATACTCTCAAATAAATGACAACTATATTCAGCATATATATCCAAATCTATATAAATACCGTGATAATAATCCAATATGTGACCACATTGCAAATAGCAAATACCCATGATCGCCAGCTAACGCCGGAATATAAGTTCTGGAACATATCGAAAAAACCACTCTCTTGATATCCTGATAATTATATTTGGCAATCCTTTCTTATGTTCTCCCTAATCATTATTTCTTCATTTGAGAAAAGAACGTGTACTTTATTTTCAATGTCTACTGGAATTTTTAAATAACCTAAAAAGCTTTCTTGCGTGATAAGTTTTTTTCAATTAAATCAATGATTCTCTGCTTTTTACCTATCTCTTTTAATAAATATTCTTTTTTCTGATTCAAACATGTATTTAAAGAAATTTCATTGTTAAATATACGTCTGATGTCTGTAATTGAAAGATCAAAAGAGCGCAACATAATAATATTTTTTATTATTCGAATATCTTCATGACTATAATTACGATAACCATTATCATCACGTGATGGCGAAATTAATTCCTCCTTTTCATAATAACGTAAGGTATCCTTTGTAGTCCCCAATAATTTTTCAAGTTCATTTGTTTTCATAACAACCTCTCCCTGTTATAAAATATAAAAATCTTAAAAAACCAAGAAAACGTAAGAAGCCTTCTTGCATCTTACGTTCAATTACTTGTTTAAAAACTTTTTAATTCCTTCAAATACTTCATCACTTATAATATGTTCAATCTTACAAGCATCATCCTCAGCTACTTCTTTAGAAACCTTTGCAGTATGCATTAAAAATTCTGTAAGACATTCATGTTTTTCATAAACAGCAGTAGCCTTTTCCGTTCCTTTTTCAGTTAGTTCAATATATCCTTTACTATCAACAATAATATATCCGTCATTCTTTAGAATGCCTACACCACGACTAACACTTGGTTTACTAAATCCCAACTCTCGAGCAATATCAATTGAACGGACATTACCGTTTTGTTTTTTTAATAATAAAATTGTTTCCAAATACATTTCACCAGATTCGTGCATCATCTACTCTTCCTCCAATCGTTTTATATAATTATACCAATAAAATAAAAAAAAGAAAACCGGAATGCTTCCGGTTTTGAAAGTTACGAACTTAATGTAAAGAATGATAATTATAATGGCTAAATTATTTATCACTTACTTGGATGTGGATTTAAAGTTCGTTACATTTGAAAATATTATTTATAACTTGAAGGATATTTTATAAATTACATTTTCTATCACTTTCTAATATGCCATGATTTCAAGGACAAAATACCATGGACGAATGTTTAGAGAATGAACTGATATAAAGGAAATTCACTACTATGTTTAAGGAATTTGGAAAATAGTTAAATCTATTATTGTTTTCGACGGGATAATTTAGTAAGAAGTATCCGTCTATGTCTTCGAGAAAAAGGTGAATAGCTTATCACGGATACCTTTCTTACTATTTTTTACTTTTAAAGAGTGCTAATAATTATATTAGGAAATTTTATCGTTGTAGGTATGATATATCAGCAACCTCTATCAGCAAATATTTAACTATTGATTATTAATTATTTTTTTAATTTCCTCTATATCTTCATCAGTTCCATCATTCTCAACTTTGTAAAGACAAGGAACATTGTATTGTTCAGCAATAACGTCACCAGCTTTACAGAATGCTTCACCGTATCCTTGATCACCACTAACTATAACACCTTTTAAATGGTCACCATTACTATTTAAAAATGATTCAACTTCCATAGGGACATCACCATAACCATCAGTATAAGTGATTAAGAGAAACGGCTCGCTAACAGCCTCATCTCCAGAAGATATTTCTAAGGCGTCGACACTTAAACGATCAACAATACTTTGAACATTACCTGTTCTTGATGCAAATACTACTTTCATACATTTCTCCTTTTCTCTAGTTAGCTTAAACTAACTATCTATATGTTAGCACAGACTAACTGACTATGCAATAGTTTTTATAAAATTTATCCAAATTATTTATTCAATTGGTAAAATCCTGATAATCCAGAATATTTACTTTGTTTACCTAGACGATCTTCAATTCTAATTAATTGATTATATTTAGCAATTCGGTCTGTTCTTGATGCAGAACCAGTTTTAATTTGTCCCGCATTTGTTGCTACCGCAATATCAGCAATAGTTGTATCTTCTGTTTCTCCTGATCTATGAGAGATAACTGCTGTATAATTTGCTTTTTGGGCCATTTCAATAGCTTCTAAAGTTTCTGTTAAAGTACCAATTTGATTTACTTTAATTAAGATTGAATTAGCTACACCGCGTTTAATTCCTTCTTCAAGACGTTTAGTATTAGTTACAAAGAAATCATCACCGACTAACTGTACTTTGTCCCCTAACTTCTCAGTTAGATAATCCCAACCTTCCCAATCATCTTGATCTAAACCATCTTCAATTGAGATAATTGGATATTTAGAACATAATTCAGCATAAAAATCAACTAATTCTTTTGAAGTAAATGATTTATTATTTTCTCCTGGTAATACATATTTACCATCTTGGTAAAACTCACTGCTTGCAACATCCATTGCCAATTTAATATCTTCACCTGGTTTATAGCCAGCCTTTTCTACTGCCTCTAGAATAGTTTTAATAGCATCTTCATTAGAAGCTAAATTTGGCGCAAAGCCTCCCTCATCACCAACTGCTGTATTTAATCCTTTTCCTTTTAAAACGGCTTTCAAAGCATGGAATACTTCCGCACCCATTCTGATTGCTTCTTTAAATGTTGGAGCGCTAACCGGCATAATCATAAATTCCTGAAAATCTACATTATTATCTGCATGAGCTCCACCATTAATGATATTCATCATTGGTGTAGGTAATACATAAGCATTAGCTCCTCCAATGTAACGATATAATGGTAAATCTAAGCTCGTCGCAGCACATTTAGCAATAGCTAAAGATACACCTAAGATTGCATTTGCACCTAACTTACCTTTATTTGGTGTTCCGTCCAAAGCAATCATCGTTTCATCGATTTCTCTTTGATTTGTTACTTCTTTACCAATTAATTCTTTAGCAATAATCTCATTAACATTTTTTACTGCTTTTTCTGTTCCTAATCCTAAATAACGGTTTTTATCACCATCACGTAATTCAACTGCCTCATGAACACCTGTTGAAGCTCCACTTGGTACTATCGCACTAGCGAATGCTCCACATTCTGTAGTTACTTCTACCTCTACAGTAGGATTACCACGTGAATCCAAGACCTCACGGGCATATACACTTTTAATTTTACTCATTTGTTTTCCTCCTTCATGATTCCTTAACCTGGGTGACTAAGCCAGGTTAGAAAGAATCATTTATTCACACGAAGTTAGTTTTACCTAACTACAATAAGGTTAGCACATACTAACCTTATGTGCAAGTAAAAAGCATTAAAAAAATCACAGAAATTTCTGCGATTACAAATCTTTTGTTAACTCATTATCCCAATCCAGATCATTATAACAAGCCCATAGACCATTAAGTGATAATTGAACCATACTGCTAACAGCTGCATCAGTATAAAAAGCTAAATGTTGTGTCATGACAACATTAGGAAATTGACGTAAATATGCCATATTTTTATTTTTAATTATATCAGTACGCATATCTTGATGATAAATTCCTTCTTCACCTTCAACCACATCAAGTCCTAAAGCCCCAATCTTCTTATTTTCGATTCCCCTGATTAAAGACTCGGTATTGCATAATTGCCCCCGAGCACAGTTAATAATGATTATTCCATCTTTCATTTTACTTATTGTTTGATCGTTAATTAGATGGTGCGTACTTTTAAGATACGGCATATGCAGAGAAATAATGTCACATTCTTGATAAAACTGCTCTAGGTCGACATAAGTTGCATATATTTTAGCGGTTTCATTTTGATGAATATCATAAGCTAATAAACGAGCTCCAAAGCCGGATAAGTTTTTTAAAACTGCTTGACCTATTCGTCCGGTCCCCATAATTCCTATCGTTAAATCTTTCATCTCTCGCCCTTCTAGCCCTTGTAAAGAATAATCATTTACCTGTCCTAACCACAAAGCTTTTTTATAATGACGTAACGATAACAGCATTAGCATAACAGTAAAATTTGCAACTCCTTCCGGTCCATAACTAGAATTACAAACCTTTATTCCTAATTCTTTGGCATATTCGATATCAATATTATATCATCTCAAAATGAATTCTAAACATTTTGTTGAATTTCATACACTGAAGTTCTATCCTACATTATCTCTTTTAAAAGCAAGATTGTGTTTTCTACCATATCATTAGTTGCCTAATCACAACACTCTACCAATTTCTTTGAATTAATCAATTCATCACATTCTGTATCAATAATAATGATTCTACCTTTCACCTTTATAAAAATTATCCTTATTAATAGCATGATATGTTTTAGCGCTGACTGGAATATGTAAAGAAATAAAGTCCGCAATTGAACTAACTGAATAAGGATTATTTGAAATACCAATTCCTAATACCTTGGTAGCCTTAATATTAATATGATCATACCCAATTGAATGGATATTAATGAATTTAACACCATTCCTTTTTAATAAGATTAATAATTCATGATTCAAGATTGAATTTTCGACAATGCTAATTGCTTCAAAAATTGCTATTATAAATAATTTTCTTTAGTCAAAGGTTCTTTGAGTAGTTTAATTTCTCCCCCATATTTCAATAAAAATCATCTTAGTGTTATCCCTATATATCTTTACGATGATTAAACATGGGTATTTTCATACTCATAGCCTGTTCAATATGTTTTTATTAGTGTAATAATATTATATTAAAAGGTATTCATAAACTCCTTTTTTTACCGATTATTTTGTCGAATTTATTTTGATAATCGTTGATGTTTCATTGACTTTAACTCGGCTTTATTCTATACTTTACTCAGGTGATTTTAGTTCGCCTTAAATAGCATGACTAGCTATTTATAATCGAAAACACGAAGGGAGTTAGAAAAAATGATTTATTCACACGAAGTAGAACAAATGTGTAGTGTCGCTCAAGGTGCTTCACATGGATGTGCTCCAATTCCTGAAGAAGGAAAATGGGTATATTCTAAAGAAATTAAAGATATCTCTGGTTTAACTCATGGTATCGGTTGGTGTGCTCCTCAACAAGGTGCTTGTAAATTAACATTAAACGTTAAAGAAGGTATCATTGAAGAAGCATTAATTGAAACTATCGGATGTTCAGGGATGACTCACTCTGCAGCGATGGCTTCAGAAGCATTAGTAGGAAAAACTTTATTAGAAGGTTTAAATACTGACTTAGTTTGCGATGCAATCAATACTGCAATGAGAGAATTATTCTTACAAATCGTTTATGGACGTACTCAATCTGCATTCTCTGAAGGTGGTTTACCTGTTGGAGCTGGATTAGAAGACTTAGGAAAAGGTTTAAGAAGTATGACTGGTACTTCTTATTCAACAAAAGCTAAAGGTCCTCGTTATCTTGAATTAACTGAAGGTTATATTAATAGAATCGCTTTAGATGCTAATAATGAAATTATTGGTTATGAATTTGTTAACTTAGGTAGAATGATGGATATGGTTAAAGCTGGAAAAGATGCTAATGAAGCAATGAAAGAAGCTACTGGAACTTATGGTAGATTCGATGATGCTGCTAAGTACATCGATCCAAGAAAGGAATAATAGGAGGGTACGAAAATGGCATTATTTGAAAGTTATGAAAGAAGAATTGATCAAATTAACGCTGCACTAGCTAAATTTGATATCAAATCAATCGAAGAAGCTAAAGCTATCTGCGATGAAAAAGGAATTGATGTTTACGAAATCGTAAAATCAACTCAACCAATCTGTTTTGAAAATGCTTGTTGGGCATACACTGTCGGTGCTGCAATGGCAATCAAAAATGGAGATGTTAAAGCTGTAGACGCTGCAAAAACAATCGGTGTTGGTTTACAATCATTCTGTATTCCAGGATCAGTTGCTGATGACCGTAAAGTAGGTTTAGGACATGGTAACTTAGGTTCTATGTTATTAGATGAAGGTACTGAATGTTTTGCTTTCTTAGCTGGACATGAATCTTTCGCTGCTGCTGAAGGTGCAATCAAAATTGCTGAAAAAGCTAATAAAGTTAGAACTAAACCATTAAGAGTTATCTTAAACGGTTTAGGAAAAGATGCTGCAAAAATCATCTCAAGAATTAACGGATTCACTTACGTGGAAACTCAATTCGATTATTTTACAGGTGAAGTAAAAGTATTATCTACAACAGCTTACTCTGATGGTCCTCGTGCTAAAGTTAACTGCTATGGTGCTGATGACGTTAGAGAAGGTGTTGCTATCATGCATAAAGAAGGTGTAGATGTATCAATTACCGGTAACTCTACTAACCCTACTCGTTTCCAACATCCAGTTGCTGGAACATATAAAAAAGAATGTATTGAACAAGGTAAAAAATATTTCTCAGTTGCTTCTGGAGGAGGAACTGGACGTACTTTACACCCTGATAACATGGCTGCTGGTCCTGCTTCTTACGGTATGACTGACACTATGGGACGTATGCATTCAGATGCTCAATTCGCTGGTTCTTCATCAGTTCCTGCTCACGTAGAAATGATGGGATTAATCGGTATGGGTAACAACCCTATGGTTGGAGCTACAGTTGCTGTTGCCGTAGCTATCGAAGAAGCTTGTAAATAATTATACTATAAAACATAAAGTCATGATAATTCATGGCTTTTTAATTTCTAAAACAACTTTTATCATATCCCTTATAGATATACTGATATTATTTGACATAATTATTGAAATAACTATATTTCAAATAATTTATGAGATATAATAATATTATGAGGTGATAAAAATGAATATTTTATTTAGTTCTATACATAATATAGACATTGATGGTGGAAAAACAATCTTAAGAGCAAAAGAGAATGATTTTAATGATGCTTTATCCTCAATGTTAGCTAGAATTAATATTGAAGACAATTTAAGAAAATATAAAGAAAAAGATGATAGGACAACTATTATAAAAAATACACTAAAGTTAAGCGATTTATTTATTAATAGTGCTCTAGATGAACAATCTTTTAATCAATTAAGTAGTGAAATTGCTGAAAAACTGTTAGAGGTAGAGAGCGAAATTCAAGAAAAAAACTTAAAAACGCATGGACAAGAAATACAAAGAGGAAGTCTAATACAAGCACTTGTTTCAAAAAACAACCCCAATAAATTGGAATACTATATTGCTAAACTAGAACATTCAGAATTTTATTCAGATGCAAGTTTTATAAAAATGATTGGTTTTCAAAGTGACAAAGCAAAAGTTTATAAATCTTGTAAATTTTTAATAGACTATTCTAATAAAAGTTCTAGTATTGAGTATGCCGATGTATACATTAATAATAAATCAAAATATTGGACTAATAAATTTTTAGAAGTTGAAGAAATTAATGATGATGAAGTTAATACTAGAAAATCATTCAATAGTATTGACGGAGTATTAGTAAAGAAGTTAAAATCTAAATACAAATCAGATTTTCAATTACTAAGAAATGCTTTTATTGGATATTATAAAGTAGGAGCCCGATTAATTAATTATATAGATATGGTAAATGAAGTTATTGATGGCTTAAATAGAGTTCAAATCTCTGAAGATTTATTAAATCAATTAAGAGAAGATTTATTAAAATTACCAGATAAAAATAACTTTGATAAACAGTTTACTTCACAGCCTTCTGCAATAACTAAAAGAAAACAGCAATTTTTGTATAAAGTTAATAGTGGTATTGAACTTGTTTTAAATAAAGATGAAAGTATAGATGATTTAGAACATACTATAATTTCCGTTCAAGAAAATGGTGTACAGTATCTTAAAATTATAACTGATAATCAAGACACCTTTGATTCCTTTATTAGAAAAGAAAAATAGAATTGAGGTGAAATAAAATGAAAATTGTAAACATAGTTAATTTGTTAAAATATAAAAAAATTAGAATTTCAGAAACTGAAAAAATTCTTAATATAGAAATAGAAGAAATAGACAACATAAAAAACAGTAAGGATGTTTACAATTTATTAAATTTAGCTAAAAAACCAGACACTATAAAAATTTCAATTTCATATTATGATGAATATGAAATTACTATTACTAAAGACACTCCAGCAGATATGTTAGACGAGTTTTTTGAAATAGAAAAAGAATGTGTTAATATACGTATTTATATTATTAAAACAGAAACTATTAATACTATTCATATAAAATATATTAATATTTATTATGCTGAATATTTTGAAAAGTATTTGAATCATTTGGAAATAAAAGACTTAATAAGCAGCTTTAATATTCTTTTACAAGATTGTATCTTTCTTATATTTAAAACTGATGATAAAAAAACTTATTTAAAAACAAATAGTTTGTTAATCGGAAATAATAAAGAGATATTTGAAAACTATAATTCTCACCGTTTAATAAAATTAGATAATTTAAGAAAAAATTTAAGTTTTAATGGAGATATTGCAATTAATGTATTACCAGAAGATTTCAATATTATTGATAGTAAAATATCAAATTCACTTGAAAATAAATTTTTGAATATTAAAACTATTTTATCAATTATATATTTTTCAGATAATTCATTAGTTAATAAAAACCAGCTTACATCTTCAGTTTATGGAAAAAAAAGAAATTATGATTTAAAATATATAAATGATATTTGCTTTAAATTATATCAATGGATTTTTGAGAATGAAAACTATTATGATAAATTAGTTATTAGTAAAAATATTTTAAGCACTTTAAATACATATGATATTAGTGAAGAATCATTAAATATTATATTATCAAATTACAGTTTATTACAAAGAAAAAATATAGATAAATATTTTGAACTAAAAAAAGATTTGGCAAATAGCATTATAGAAAATAGTCAAAACTATTCATCAATTGTTCATAAAATACTATCAACATTTTCCAGAAATTTAGTTGGTTTTTTAGGATTTATTTTTACTATTGTTATTGTTAATGTTACAACAACAAGAAACTTACAAAATATATTCACTGAAGATATAATTACTATCTTATATATTTTATTTTTTTCTTCCTATCTTATCCTTTTAATCACTATCATTCAAAGCAAGTTAGAAATTAATAAAATTCAAAACATACATGATAGACTAGAAAATAATTATTTAGATATATTTAAAGAAGAAACAATTTCTTTGTTTAAAAAAGATGGATTCGTAGAAAATAAAAAAAGCGCTAATAGACATATTCTTATGTTATCTATAGTTTGGTTTGTTCTTGTTACTTTAGCGATCCTTTCGATTGACTATTTTTTAGGAGATCAACAAGTATTTCAATTAATTAAATCGATATTAAACAATTTATAAATAAAACGGAATAAAAAAGTCTCGTTAATTGCAATAGGAGTATACAAAAAATATAATTTTCTATTTATATAGTAGACTTTTTTAATTTTTTCTTAAATCATCAATTTATAGTACAAAAATTAATAATAATGAATATAATAATTCATTTAAACAAAGTTTATTCTCATCAATGCCTATCAAAATTATAAAACTATAAATAATAAGTAATTAAATGATTTGCTAGATAAATATTTATAATTAAAAATATAAATTAGTCCACACATCTATCTTAGTTAGAATTTTCTCTATGTCAGTAAAAACAAGTTTAATTCCCTTTCTCTTATATAAAGATAAAACCTTATTAGCTTTTGATTTTAATTCCTTTTTTAATGATTCCGATAATTGAATAGGCTTAAAAGTGTTTTTATCTAGATAAACGTTATTAAAATATTCCTCAGTTACAGGAAACATATTTTGAATTAAAAATGCTTTTTTCTCTCCCAATACAAATCCATAAGCAAGAGTATCACATCTCCCATATTTTCCACAGATTGATTATATATTCTTTGATATTTCTGAATTTGATGTGAAAATGGAATAATCCAGCAATAATTATCTTGATCAACTTTTATTGCACAATATGCTAGACGATTATGGCTACCATCTCTACTGACGGCTTATCTTTAAGTAGAGATTCATCATTGACTAAATCAAAAAAATTTTGCTTTATAAAATATATATTTCCTATATCAATTGTCATATTATACTCCTAAATAAAACGCCCCAATTAAGGGGCAAGATTTGAATATTCGCCTTTTATATCCCGTATACGAATTAACGGTTAACATTTGAACATCTCTGTTCAATATATAATATGTCTAGATAAACAATATATACACATCTATCTTTCAATAACATTTTACCATTTTCTCTATACTAGTCAATAGTGTTTTTAAATTTTGTGAAACGCTAACAGATTATATAAGATGTCATGGGTTACCCACTCGTTGCACACAAATCAGCTACTATTTTAAATGATTTGGGCTATGGAAACTTAATAAGATTTTGTGACACTTAAATAGGCTTGAATAGACTTAAAAATTCATTTAGGAAATTGCTAACCGTTTCTATCGAAGAAGCTTGTAAATAATTACACATTTATATTAAATTCTTTAAAAAGTCCTGATTAATTCAGGACTTTTTTGTTTTTTCAACAATATTATATTTAACAATATATCTATATAATAGGTTATACATTGATTTAATTCTAGATTTTGTTGCATTACCTACATTAGCTTTTTCAATCACCCCTTCTGTATGATTAGGTCTAATATCCTTAAATCTCATATTGTGCAATGGTTCTGAATGATTAAATGCTGCTAAGGCTTCATTTTTTATTGAATAGTGACCAAGTATTACTCCTCTAAGCCTTACATCATTTTTCAGCTTTTACGCATCGCCCCTTTAATTTGTAAATATTCCTATATCCGTTTGGTAATTTTATGATTTCTTCAATAACAAGTTTCACTAAGTCATTAATCATTATGCTTCAAATAATATCTAATTTAATATTTTTATTTGCAACAAAAAAAGTAGATCAATCAATATCCTCTATCTTGAAGATCAACCATCTACTTTAGTTTTATAAATATCTTATTTTCTTGTAACTACTTTTACATAGTTTAAATACCTCTTCAGACACTTCTATGTCTTGGTTTTTCAACTTACAATAATACTTCTTCTCGCTTTTAAATCAAGACTTACTCATCTATGTTAAGAATATGAAGTTTATAAATGTAAAATGCTAAAATATATTCTATTTCGTGTTTGGTAAAAGACCTACTATAGAATGTGGTTTATAATCTTCTTCTAGATACCTGCAGTCTTCATCACTCAATTCTAATTCTACCGCTTTAACTGCATCCTCAAAGTGAGGTATTGATGTAGCTCCTACAATCGGTGAAGCAACACCTCTCTTTAATAACCAAGCCAAAGATATTTGAGCCATTGACACATTATATTTTTCAGCAAGTTCACTTACACGATCAATAATGATCGTGTCATTATCTATTGCATGATCATACTTATCACGGCGAACTTTATCGGTTTTTGCTCTCAAAGAATCACTATCCCAACCTCTATGTGCTAAATGGCCACCAGCCAAAGGACTATATGGCACTAAAGAAACAGCATATTGTTGACAAATCGGAATCATCTCATGTTCATCTTCACGATACAACAAATTATAATGATTTTGCATTACTGAAAATAGTGTCCAATTATTATTCTTCGCTACTTCCTGCATATTATGGAATTGATATCCATACATTGAACTCGCTCCTAATGCTCTTACTTTACCACTTTTGACTAGAGTATCTAAAGCCTCCATCGTTTCTTCAATCGGTGTATCATAATCAAATCGATGAATATAATACAAGTCTAAATAATTAGTCTGAAGTCTTTCTAATGTTTTCTCTATCTCTCTAAAAATCGCTTCTTTACTAAGTTTACCTTCATTAAAATAGACTTTTGAAGCAATAATTACTTTTTCTCTAGGAATTCCTAGTTCTTTTAAAGCATTACCAATAAAGATTTCACTTGTACCATGAGAATATGTATTTGCTGTATCAATGAAATTCACCCCTAATTCATAGGCATGTTTAATCATAGACGTTGTCTTTTCTTGATCCAATGTCCATAAATGGAAATCTTCTGAAGGTTCTCCAAAAGACATCCCACCCACACAAATTCTAGATACTTCAATATCAGTGTTTCCTAATTTTATATATTTCACTCTTTTTTCCTCCTCAATATTTTATAAAAATATCTTATTGTAAAAATATTTTTTAAATTCTTCTTTATGCATACTCATATATTGATTATAAAGCTTTTCACATACAGAATCTGTAGGATAATCTATTTGATCTTTTCCATCATTAACAGCCTTCCATATTACCTTGGCAGCTTCAGTAGGTTCTGGGAATTCTTCATTTCCACTTAATAAATACTCTCTTTGTTTGGCAGCAGGCACTTCATATCCAGTTAAATCATTGAGTGGTGTTTGAAAATTAGTTTTTGTACCACCTGGAATCATCGACTTCACACTAATACCAAATGGTTTTAATTCATAATATAAAGACTCCATCATTCCTTGTTGAGCTCGTTTTGCTGCTCCATAAACACCATCACGAGGTAATGCAATAATCCCAGCTAGAGATGTCGTCGTTAAAATCATTCCAGCTTTCTTTTCCTTAAAATGAGGAATAAATTGTTGTGTTACTAACATTGTCCCTATAACATCTGTATCAAATAGTTTTTTAATATCTTCTTCTGGAATTCTTTCAAAAGCAGCCATTATTCCATACCCTGCATTATTAAATAATACATCAACATCATATTCCTTAATTGCCTTGGAACAAGTCTCTTTTATTTGAATAGAATTTGTTAAATCTAGTGGCATAATAACAACATTTTCAAGACCTAATAACTCTCCTGCTTTATTTAAATTCCTCATCGTTGCGATAACTCGCCATCCATTTTGAGCAAAATACTTTGCTGTTTCTTTGCCAATTCCTGATGAAGCACCAGTAATAAAAATTGTTTTCATTATTTTATTCTCCTTATTTTAAATTAATTTACCTAATTCATATGCTTCTTGTATATCTTTCTTTTTCTTTACCTCCCCTTTATCATAAACACCTATTGCATAAATATGACCTTTCAATATGGGATTATTCAAACATCTTAAAAATCTATAAACTTATTCTTTACATAGTTCATTGCATTTAAAGAACTATCTATACTCGTCATAATATAATAAAATCTTTTATTATTAAATATCTAATGAAAATATCAAATACAATCAATAAAGATTATATCCACAGTATCTTTCTGCTAAGAGTTTAATTTAACGGCATTTGAAAAACATTGTTCCGTTATGTAATGTATAATTTTACATATTTTTATTTTCTTTTATATTAAACAACTTGATAATTCATCCATTTTCCTTTTATATAATGATAAGTATATATAATTGCCTTAACAATCCAATCGAGAAACATTGCATACCAGGTTCCCATCATTCCCATGTTAAAAATAACAGCTAAAATATAAGAAAATAGTATACGACAGATAACCATTGATATTATTGATACAATCATCGGAAATTTTGCATCACCGCTACTTCTAAAAATAACTGGAAGCATATAGCCATAAGGCCATATTAATGTCATCATAATTCCATGAAGTATAATAATTTGCCAAACATATGATGTTGCACGACTTGATAAGTTATAAAAGGACATAATCAGTGGCATTAATAACAGAATAATAACTGTACTAATAATAAAACTTATATGCATCCATCTATTTATTTTTTTAGTATAGTATTTAGCTTGATCATAATCATTTGCTCCAATACAACGAGAAATAATACTTGTTAAACCAAGATTTATTGCAGTACCTGGCAGTACTTGAAACATGACTAATGTTCCGCCTACTGAATTTGCTGCAATACTCGCAGTACCAAACAATGATACAATACTCAAAACAATTAACCTTCCTAAATAAAACATACTGTTTTCAATTCCAAAAGGAATACCAATATTTAGAATTTTTTCAATCATATTTCTATTTATTTTTATATTCATTAATTGAGATAAATGAATTGTTGTCTTTTTAGAGAAATATAATATAAGTAGTGCCGCTCCCACTCGTGAAACTAATGTCGGAATAGCGATTCCTTCAACACCCATTTTCAAAATGAAAACACATAGTGCATTTCCTATAACATTAACAATATTCATCACTAACATGATTTGCATTGGTAGTTTTGAATTGTTCATTGTTCGAAATATTGCTGCTCCACCATTGTAAATGGCTAGAAATGGTATTGATAATACAACAACATTTAAATATGTCATCGCATGATGATAGACATCACTACTAATGGAACCAAATAATAAATGTAATATTGAGTTTTTAAATACAAAAATTATTAAAGTGATTACTATAGATAAATAAAATGTCACTTTCATCATTTGTAAGGCTGATTGATTAGCCTCATTATCCTTTTTACTACCTAAATATTGTCCCGTAATGGCTCCACCACCTGTAGCTAAAGCTGTAAAAATACTTATCAATAAAGCCATTACAAAGTCCACAAGAGAAACACCAGATACTGCTGCTTCACCTACTTTAGCAACCATTAATGAATCAGCAAAGCCAACTAAATACTCAAGACCCTGTTCAATAACCAATGGTATAAATAAATAGAGCAAGTTTTTATTAGAATATAATTTTTCTTTCATCTTCATCCCCCCTATGCAATAAAAATAACAACCATAGTATATACAAATAATGTAACAATCATAAAAATAGAAACAAAAGCACTTGTAAATGAAGCATCGTCTTCATCTTGATACAACGGTTCAATAATAGGCATTAATCCAAATCCAGTCGGGCACATAAAGTAAATAATAGGTGCCATCATAAAGGACTTATCTGCCATTAACTCTGGAAATAATACAAAGAATCCAAGTATAACAAATGCATAATAGACAAACTTAACAGCAATTAATCGCAAAACAGGTTTTAAATTATGACTATCAATATTTAAATCATATCCTAAAATAAATAAAATCATTGGAATAATTGGTGCTGTCACTTGATTTATTGTTGTTGAAATCATATCACCAAACGATGATGCTAATAATAATTCATATAAACCAGTAAAATTCATAAATAATCCTAAAATAACCGCAATAACGAAAGTATTAGTAAAGATACTTTTTATAATATCTTTATAAGATGAACCGGCTGATACTTCCTTGGCAATTAATATTGGAATCGTTATAAAACAAATCATAATCCCACCCAAATCAAAAATCACTGTAGTACTTGATTGACCAACAATAGATAAATATAAAGGTAGGGCAACATTCCCGCCCTCAACAACCGTTAGCAAATAAGGAGCAAATTTTTGATATTTTTTAGTGATATGCTGTGTTATAAATTTACCTATAACCAAAATCACTAAATAAGCTATATATACATATAAAATAATCGATATATGACTCAATTCAATGTTCGCATTTGCCATTAAATTAAAAACAAGAACCGGAAAAAGAATTTTAAAGATAATGCTATTTGCACCATTTTTTTGATTTACCGTTACCCATCCCTTTATATGCGATACTAATCCTAGTAATAACATAAAGAAAACAGGAAACAAAGTCGTTAAAACTGTCATAAACAATCACTCCTTATCATTTTATTTCGATTATAATATATTATAGAATTATTCATAAGTAAAATACATTTTTTATCATAACATCATTATGTTTTAGTTATGTCATATTAAAAATATCAACTTAATTTCTTTTATTTATACTTTTAAATAATAATCAAAAAGAGACTTCTTATATTGCTCATTCACTCAACAATATTTGAAATCTCCCATTTTAATTATCCATTATCAAAATTTCTTTTACACTATATTTTCTTTTAGTATCCTAACAAATTCCTTTGCAACTGGAGTTAATTCGTTAAGGTTATTTGTAAACACTCCAATTTCAAAATTGATATCAGGTTTTAAATCATTTATTGTATATTCCTTTTTGATATAAGTTAAAGGATGTGCAGAAATAATACCATCACCTATTCCATCATTGACCATATTCATCATTGAATCCAAATTTTGCACAATAATGACATTTTTCATATCTATAAAATTTCCATTTTTTGTATTATCCATTACAGTTTCAAATGCCGATTTAGTAAGAATTAAAGTATGATCTAATTTTGATAAAATAACTTTTCTTTTTGAAGAGGATTGACTTATACATAACATCTGATCCTCTTTTATTGTTATATAATCATATTGATCATATGGTGATGTTGAAAAAGCTAAATCAACCATATAACCATCTACCATTGCTTTTACTTCTTGAGGTGTTCCCTCTCTAATTTCAATTTTGACATTGGGATATAATTGATGAAACATCTTTAGAGTATGAGATACATATGATGCTGTTAAAGATGGTAATGAAGCTATTCTTAGAGTACCACTAATAAGATTGTTTTCTTGATAGGCTATTTGAGTAATACGATTATCTATATCTTCCATTTGTCTAACTAGAGATAGTATTTTTTTACCAATATCAGTAATAACTAAGCCTTTTCTTTTATCACGGTAAAAGAGTTGTACTTTTAATTCATCTTCTAAATGCTTAATAGCATGACTAACAGCAGGTTGTGATATGTATAGCACCTGAGCAGCAACTGTAAAACTATTAAATTCAGCAACTTTTATAAATATCTCAATATTTCTATCTAACATAACCTTTCATTCATCTCCTTATAATGTTTTCTAGACATCTCTTATAACTCATATTAACACATAAAGTTATAAGAATGATACAAAATATTTCATAAATAGTTAAAAATTAATGTGATAAGTAATAAATTATGTCATCATTATTAAATTTGTATTTCAGTTATTTAAAAATATATACTAAAATAAGTGCAACAAGGAGGAATCAATATGAAAAAGACATTATACATGATGCGTCATGGACAAACACTATTTAATGAATTAAAAAGAATGCAAGGTTGGAGTGATTCTCCACTTACTGATTTAGGTATTCGTCAGGCTAAAGGAGCTCGCCAATATTTTCTGGATAATGGAATTGTATTTGATCATGCATACTGTTCCACTTCTGAAAGAGCTATAGATACATTGGAAATAGTAACTGATTACTCAATGCCATATAAAAGAATGAAAGACTTGAAGGAAATGAATTTTGGAAAATTTGAGGGTCAAAGTGAAACATTACAACCACCTAGAGACGTTTTTGAAAATTTCTTTTTAGATTTTGGTGGTGAAAGTCGCCAAAATGTTCGCGATAGACTATATAAAGCTAATTTAAAGATAATGGAAGAAGATAATAATACAGTTTTAGTCGTTAGTCATGCTGGAGCATGTGGGCATTTTTTTAGTGTCATTGAAAGTGTTGAAAGATTGCAAGAGGAAGTAAAAATTGGTATTAGTAATTGTTCGATTTTTAAGTATACCTATGACGACGGTCAATTTACATTTGAAAAAATCATTCGACCATTACCATCAAAGGAGTAATTATAGAAAGCACTGAATTATACACACGCATACGAATTCACTAAAAACATAGTTAATTAAAACCTAGTGATTCAATAAAAATTTATGATTCTTAAACAAAATTAAAACAACTTAAAAGTTCATTTAAAAAATAATAACCGTTTCTATCGAAAAAGCTTGTAAATAGACAAGATGTTCTTAAAAAAGTGTGATTAATTCACACTTTTTAATTTCTAAATATAAACACTATTTAACACGCTTATACAATCCTTCAACTTTAATAAAAAGAGCGCTATTTTTCATTCTCGTCCACAATTCCACTTATCAAGACGAATAAATATAAAAGAGTCTTTTTTATTATGGTCTTAAAAAAGTTTTATCTCATCATTTTTGAGACTACTATCATTGTTCTAGACTCTATTTTTTAATTTTCATTAATGCTTTTTTCTTGTAACATCAAGATACTTAATAAAAAATACTAACTATACTTTAGATATTCAATAACTCATTTATAAGTCCTAATGTGATACCCTATTTCAGTTTATAATTTTCAGGTATATTTCTTCTCTATCTATACTCATCAAACAATGCCCATATCACTAGAAAACGCAATTTTTTACATATATTTAAAATTGCTACACTATTTTTATTACTTATTTTTAAATATACAAAATAATAGATATCAATTTAAACAGAAAAATAATATAATAATTTCTATTATTTGATAAAAACATTTAAAACCAATATGATTTTTTATCATATTTCATCTTTTACCTTTATAAAAATAGAATTATCATGTAATCTTATATTATAAAGTAAAGGAGGGTTTAATATGCTAAAAGCAATTATCTTTGACATGGACGGTTTGATGGTTGATACCGAAATCATCTCATTCCAATGCTACAAAGATATTATTGAAAGTTATGGTTTTAACTTTACAAAAAAAGAATACATAGAAGATTATCCTGGAAAATCTGTTATTTCATCAATGAACTTTATCAAAAATAAGTATAATATAGACTTTGATACGGATGAAAAGATAAATCAATTTAAAATATTGGAAGAGCAATACTTACTAAAAAACAGTGTAGAATTAAAAAAAGGACTAATTCAACTATTGAAGTATTTAAATATTCACTATTATAAAACGATTGTTGCAACTTCCAGTGGTAAAGAAAGGGCCGAAAGAATACTTGGTGAACATAATCTTATGAAATATTTCAATGGTATTGTATGCGGTAGTGAAGTAGAACATGGAAAGCCGGCTCCAGATATTTTCTTAAAAGCTTGTGATAAATTAAATGTTGAACCAGAAGAAGCACTTGTATTAGAGGATAGTGAAGCGGGTATTCAAGCTGCATCTGAAGCAAAAATATCAGTTATCTGTATCCCTGATATGAAATTTCCTCAAGAAAAATATCTAAAAAAAGTTGAGCATGTCTATGATTCATTAGAAGATGTTATTTCTTATTTAGAAATGAAAAAAGATATTTCAAAATAGAAATATCTTTTTCTCTTATCAAGCTATCTATTTAATCACTTAAATCATCACCATTAGTGGCAATAACTTTTTTGTACCAATAGAATGAATCTTTACGATAACGATCTAAAGTTTTTAAATCAAATTCTTCACGGTCTACATAAATAAATCCATAACGTTTGAC
>Ga0129308_1000110_pt1 | contig 142737 bp, 144 predicted proteins | sample L827metagenome_FD_94440 | JGI IMG/M metagenome (GOLD analysis project Ga0129308, IMG submission 94440) | Ring-tailed lemur group fecal microbial communities from Wisconsin, USA - L827 metagenome | ecosystem: Host-associated > Mammals > Digestive system > Large intestine > Fecal | place: USA...
TATAAAGGTTAAATTTGATCATGGTACCAATTTAAATGGAGACAGAATAGTAAAAACTAAGACTTTTTCCAGTATAAAATCAGGTGCTTCAAATGAGGATATTATGGCTGTAGTAAATGCTCTAGCAGCTATGCAACAGCACACTTTAGCTGGCACAAACAGAGTGGATAACTCTTCTTTATCAGAGTAGTAAAATTCGCTTTGCTCAATACACTGCGTGGGCGCTACACTTCATAGGGCCAACGAGTTACTTAAAAAATTTAGGAGGTTAAAATATGGATGAAAAAATACTTGTAATGACGTTTAAAAATACTTTAGGAAACAGCTTTTCTGTTGCTGTTGAAGATCCAAGGGAGGACCTTGGTGAACAGGAAATAATAGATGCTATGAACTTAATAAAGGATAAAAATATCTTCCAGCCAAAAGGATATGATATATCAACTTGTGTATCTGCTAAAGTGGTTGACTCTACAACTACTGACTACGATTTGGAAGTATAGTCTGGGGTGATATATATGGATAATATTCAATCTATCATTGCAAATCTTGGTTTTCCCATTGCAATTTCCCTTTATTTGTTGGTGAGAATTGAAGGAAAGATGCAAGGTTTGACAGATAGTATAAATGAGCTGTCCAACAATATTATTAAAATGAATAGATAAAGTAAATATAGACAATGCCAACGGGGTGCACATTTTTGTGCACCCCTTATTTTTGAGCAACGTAGTTGCCTGAAGCGATAGCAAAGGCATCTCGTTGGCGACATGAAGTGTTTCGCCGACACGTCGCTCAAGCGAAGCGAATTTTTTATATATTATTTACATGTGAATTTTACTACTTATTATATTTCTTATTGATTCAAGCACATAGTCAATATCTTCCACTGTATTAAAATGTCCAAAACTAAATCTTACTGTGCCATTTGGAAAAGTTCCTAGAGTTTTGTGAGCAGATGGAGCACAATGAAGACCACTTCTTGTTTGAATATTATAAGTCTTGTCCAACTGATGACAGACTATGCCGTTGTCCAAATCTTTAAAATCAAGACTAACTACAGCAGTTCTATTTTTTGTGTGTTTTTTGCCTATTAATAAGCTTTCATCAATAGATAAAATACCATCTATAAATCTCTTTGTTAAATACATTTCTTTTTCATATATATTTTTAATTCCTACTTCTTTTAAGTATTTTAAAGATGCATTTAGACCGTATATTCCAGGAATATTGGCAGTTCCACTTTCGTATTTGTCTGGCATATATGTAGGTTGAATTTCTTCTTCTGATAAACTTCCTGTCCCACCTTCAATAAGAGAATCTACTAAAGGTACAATCTCATCTCTAATCAAAAAACCACCTATTCCCTGTGGACCAAGAAGACCTTTGTGACCAGTAAAACATAGTATATCAATATTACTTTTTTTCATACTTATATCTACAATTCCAGCAGTTTGAGCGCTATCCACAATAAAGATTATATTATTATCTTTACAAATTTGACCAATCTCATTTATGGGAAGCAAAGTTCCACAAACATTAGATCCGTGAGTCATAACTACTGCTTTTGTTTTTTGGGTTATAGATGACTGAATATCTTTTATGTTTATTTCTCCTAAGGAGTTGCAAGGAACTTTAGTAATTGTCACACCTTTTTTTCCTAGTGAGCTTAAAGGTCTCATAACAGCATTGTGTTCCATGGAAGATACTATAACGTTATCCCCCGGGCAAAGTAGTCCCTTTAGTACCATATTTAAACTAGCTGTAATATTAGCAGTTATTATTGAATTTTCAGCTTTGTCAAAATCAAATAGTTCACATAATAGTTCTCGAGTTTCGTAGACTATGTTTTCTGCTTCATAAGAAGATGAATAAGCCCCTCGATTTACGTTGCAACCAATATTATTTATATAATTAATCATGGAGTCACCAACTAAAGGCGCTTTTGGATAAGATGTAGCTCCATTATCACAATAAATTTTTCTCATTAATACCCTCCTATTATTATCTCTCAAATTTAATATAGCACTCTTTATATATAAAGGGCTTATAGTTTTTTTCTATAATTGCCGCCATTATATTGAATCTTTGCATACTGTTTCTAAACCATTTATTTCCTATTCTATTGTGATACCATATTAATTGAAATAATTATTGTAATTTTAGGAGGGTAGTATATGAAAGAAAAAAGAAATATTATTATTGGAGGAGCTATTATAGGTTTATTAGCTGTAATTTCTGTGCTCTTAGGCAATCCAAAGAACATGGGTATTTGTATAGCATGTTTCATAAGGGATATATCAGGTTCACTAGGACTACATAGTGCAGGAATAGTACAATATGCAAGACCAGAAATAATGGGGATGATACTGGGAGCATTTATAATAGCGGTTACTAAAAAAGAATTTGCATCTCGTGGAGGTTCTTCACCTTTTATTAGATTTTGCTTAGGATTTATGATAATGATAGGGGCACTAATGTTTTTAGGTTGTCCTACAAGAATGGTACTAAGATTAGCAGGCGGTGATTTCAACGCTATATTTGGTATAGCTGGGTTTGCTGTAGGTATAGTTATTGGAATAGTATTTTTAAATAGGGGATTCTCATTAAAGCGAAATTATAAACAAACTAAGGGGGAAGGATATATTCTTCCAATTATAAATGTGGTTTTATTTATAATGTTAATCACATCTTCTACATTATTAATATTCTCAAAAGAAGGACCAGGTTCACAACATGCACCAGCTTTTGTAGCACTAGGTATAGGTCTTGCAGTTGGTATCATATGCCAAAGAACTAGACTTTGCATGGTTGGTGGAATAAGAGACTTAATATTATTTAAAGATTCTTATTTAATACTTGGATTTTTAGCAATGCTAGTAGCAGCTTTTGTTGGAAATCTTGTATTTGGATTATTCACACCAGGATTTACGCAGCAACCAGTTGCTCACAATGATGGATTATGGAATTTCTTAGGTATGATAGTTGTTGGATGGGGGTCAATTCTTCTAGGTGGCTGTCCTATGAGACAATTAGTACTAGCTGGAGAAGGAAATATTGATTCTGTTGTTACAATCCTTGGACTGTTAGTAGGTGGGGCATTTGCTCACAACTTCAAACTGGCAGCATCTCCAAAAGGTCCAACTCCAAATGGACAAATAGCAGTTATAATATGTTTTGTTGTTCTTGGATTAATATCATACTTTAGTTCAGAAATAGGAAAAGCGAAGGTAAAAGAGAAAGGAGATGTTAAAGTTGGCTAAAAAAGTAGATGCAAGAGGATATTCTTGTCCTCAACCAGTTCTTATAACAAAAAAAGCATTGGAAGAAAATGTTCATGGTGTTGAAGTATTAGTTGATAATAACACAGCTTGTATGAATGTGAAAAGATATATGGAAAACGCTGGCTACAATGTAAGTATAGAAAAAATAGAAGATGATGATTTTCTAGTAACAGGTACAAAATAAAATGAAGTACTTTACTACATTTTTTACTCATTCTGGAGCAATTAAGTTTTCTAGATTGCTTAATAGAAAAAACATTTCAAACGAAACTTCGCCAGTTCCTAGAAAAATAAGTTCCAATTGTGGCATAGGAGTAAGCTTTACATATGAAGATCTTGTTGAAGCATTGTACACAGAAGATATGGAAAGAATTTATCATGTTTTAAATGATAAATATAGTCTATATAAAGATTTTGATGAGTCTTAAAATAAACTTAAATAGTAATGTAAAAATCAGGTAGATAAATCTTATCTACCTGATTTTTATGATATTTACAATTTAAAGACCTGTTTCATGTCTCAATATACATTTAAATATTACTCAATAAATTTATGAATTTTTCATATAATCTATTATTTATTTTTAGCAGACTTTTTTTACCGTCTTTAAACTCTAAACTAACAATATGATAAGATATATACATATTTGATGTAAATATTGCGAGAATTCCTACAGGTCCCGCTAAGTATATAGCTATAACTAACCTAGCAATTATATCCAAAATATTTCTTTTATGAATTGTATGTATTAATTTATATTCCTCTATTATATCATTAGAAATATCTAGATTTAAATTTTCCTTTTCTAATGTTAATTTCCCCTTGTCATATTTAATTAAGCAGTTTTTATAATCTCCATCAATAACCGTATTTTTCATAACCTTAACTCCTCCAGGCAATCTATTTTGTATATATTTATATTATATATATTTACTTGTACATATGTTGCTGAAAATCGGTACAAAGGAACCTATAAGCCTTTTGTTTTATTTTCACCATAAAAATACAGCCTCCTATAATAGTTAAATATTATATGAGGCTGTTGAGTTTTGTTATTTACAAATTTTTTCACATACTCAAAATAGTAGTTTATTACTTTTTATTATTTTTATAATTCCTTACACCAAAATAACCAATTACAATAACTACTACAACTACAAAATAAAACCAAGGAAAAGTTTCAATACCCACTCTTATCCCCCCTTTTTATATGTAATGTACATGAAAATCAAATAATATATATTATCTGATTCATAGTACATTATACCATATTATTCCAATAATATGACAGTTCCCTAACTTTAATATGCTGTTTTAGTATTTGAATAGGCATTACTTGCCTGCTAATCTTTTTAATTGTAGCTCTGTCATTCCATATTTCATTCTAAGTTGGTTAATGTTTTTTCCGTTATATGTTCTTGCAATTTCTCTGTTTCTCTCTCCCATAGTTACTCTGTGATAAACTGGTATGTACACATTTGTTCCTCCATAAAGTTTACTTAGTTTCAAAAAATTATCCATTCCTATGATGTCCACCATTGCATGTAAGTTATAAGGTATATCATCAATTAAAACGTCCATAATTTCTCCTCCTATTTTATTAAAATATATTTAAAATTATTTTCTACTAGGTATTATATGAGTTTGTATAGTTTTTTAATCTATAGTTATTACTTGCTTCACTAAAGGTTATAATATTGTCTTTTGCCATTTCCACAAGTCTACTTCCCACAGCTTCGTCCCAGCTTATTATTTCATCTATGCTTTTTTCTGTCGAAATAATTAGCGGCATGTTTTTTAAATATCTACTGTTTATGATTCTATAAATATAGTTAAGATCTGCTGCTGTGATTTTCCCCTTCAAAAAATCGTCTATAAAAAGCACTCTAGGGTTTAGGTACTTGTTCATTTCTCTTATGAAGTTTTCCTCGTCTGTTACACATTGTTTAAGGTTCATCATCATGGAGTTGTACTCCACATAGCGACATCCCACATTTTGGTCTATTAAATTGAGCATTGCAGCTATTCCTAGATGTGTCTTTCCTGAACCAGGACGACCACAAATTAAGAGAGATGAATTATTATCTGCAAAGTCATTGCAAAATTTAAGTGCCCTATGCCTTGCTTTAATTTGATATTTTTTTGCACAATTAAAAGAGCTAAAAGTTTTTCCCTTAAAAGCTTCACTTAGGCCGCACTTATCCAATTTTTCTAGTGACTGTTTTTTTGCTAAACATTCACAAGGTATGGCAACTTCACAGTTATGGCTGTTTTTCTCAAATACATACCCAAAATCTCTGCATTTTTTACAGTCATAATTATCTTCCTCAGTTTTGCAGTTTTCCATTAGTTTTTTCATTCTTTCAAGTAGTTTTCCATCCATCTGCTCCCCCCTACACTACTCCAAGCTTAGCTTCAAGCTCTTTCATTTCTTTTAACAAATCCAGGTCAATTTCTTCGTCATAATCCTCATGATTTTCCATGGAAATTTTCTTGTTTTTAGGCCCACTTACCCTATTATCTTTGTTCAAAAGCTCCATTTCCTTAGCTTTGTACTGATCTAGAGTAAATATCTTGTCATTTGTCCATTTTTTGATTATGCCTTTTAAGTAAGACGGGGTTACAACAGACTTATCAATGCATATTTCTATGGCCTTATTAAAAAGGTCTGCCTCAATTTGTTGTGATATTTCAATAAACCAGTCCCTATTTGCAGGATAAATAGGCCCTATGTTTGACTCATAAAGTTTTGTGATTTTGCTTAAGTTTTTATCACCAGTTTTTATTTTTTTAGTTTTGTCACTTAAATAAGTCACACATGCTTTTTCTTTGTTTATATATTTATCTTTCTCTATCTCTTTATCTATATCTTTCTCTTTCTCTAGCGTTTCATTTTTGTTACCATGTGTTTCATCTGCGTTACATAGCGTTTCATTTTTGTTACTGTGTGTTTCATCTGCGTTACATAGTGTTTCATTTTTGTTACTGTGTGTTTCAATTTCTTCTATTATATTATCTTTTTTACTTTCTCTGTGTTTTCTAACACGTTTAGTAGTTTTATCCTCACTACCTGTTAATTCAAAAGTCTCTAAAAGAACATATTCACTTTCACTTACACATTCTATAAGATTTTGTTTTTTTAAATAGTCCAATGTTTCTTCTACTAACTTTGGATCTTCATCTATTTCAAGGGCTAAGTCTTTTGCAAAAGTATCTTCCACATATTCAAATATTAATTTGTTGTCATTTTCCAAAGATAAAGCAAGTAGCTCCAAATATATAAGCACCTTTTCATTTCCATTTTTACTTTGCTTTAACTTTTTCACTGATTTTTGTCTAAAAAAATTTCTTTGAACTTTTAACCAATAATATTTTTTCCCCATTTCATTCTCCTTAGTTTAATAGTTTTGTTTTCTCATTTCCAATCACGTTATCATTATTAATTACATTTTCATCTATTAATAAAGCTTTAAATACTTCTCTTCCTTTTGAGTTAATCATAGTCTGTATTCCACTGTGGTTATGTTGTGTTGTGTAAAATCTAAATGTAAAGTATTCCATGGCATGTGCATAAGGTTTGAGATTGTCTGATGCATCTCTGTAACAATAATTATTAAGAAGTAGCCAGCTTACAAACAAGTTTTCTCTAATACCTATTATCTTTGCTGTGTCTCTAAAGTTTGTAGACAAATCAATAGAGCTTATTTCACTTTTGTGTGTAGAAGTTTTTGTATTAGGATAAGTTTTAGTATTACTCTTTGTAAATGGTGATGTGTTTTGATTTTTCATTTTATTTTTTAGTTGTAGCAATCTGGCAATAAGAGCCTCTGGTGAGTTAAATTTCTTATCCATTTCAATAAAATGCTTTCTTGCTTGTCTTCCTCTTTCACTTCTTTGGATCATACAAATTTCCTTTGCCATATCTATTTTCAATATATAATCTGTTTGATTTTGGATTCCTCCTGGGGTGTCACATTTTTGTGTAACCCTTTGATAATCTTCATTTTCTTCAAATCCGTATTCCAACATTCTAAGTATCCATACCTTATATCTTGTTTGGATATGAAGATATTTGTGCAAGTCTCTGGAGCTTATAACTACCTCCTCATTATCATTCATTGTTACTGGTACTAATTGTTGAATGTTGTGCATAGCTTCCATAATTTTTCCTCCTTAGTTTTTATAAATTTATTAATAAAATTATAGAGTAATTAATTGAACTGTTTATAAAATATATTTTTAGAAGTTATAACGAAAAAAACTGCCATATTAAAATTAATATGACAGTTTTTTGATGATATTTTAATTATTTGGTTTTAGAATTGGCACACATAAATATATTTCTGCTTTTACTTCAGAAATATAAACTTTTAATTCATTTATTTTATGATTTTCTAGTAAATCTTTTATTATGTAGCTCTTTATTTTATCTTTTGTTTGTAAATTTAGCTCTTTCAATAATGCTAAACTTCTTTTTTTAATCTTTTGTGCTTCTATATTATTTTTATCATTATTAAGTACTTTGTTACAACAATTAATAGATTTAAGATATCTTCCTGATTTTTTATAAAGAAATGCACATGTTAATAAGTAACTGCTATCATGTTCAAATATATTGCAAAATAATAAGTAAATTTTTAAAGATTCTTCATACTTTTCATTTTTCAATAAATCTTCTGCTTCTTGCAGTTTCTTCTCTACTTTTGTTTTTAATTTAGATATTTTGTTTTTGTAAAGTTCCTTATATTCCCCTAGATGCTCAACTGATATATCATTTACAGCATCCCTATATTCATCGTAAGACATTTCTACACCAAGATGTTTTAACACACTATCTAAAGTTTCTTTTTTTACTAGCTTTTTATAGTTTTCTATGATGTATATATTTGTTACGGAAACATTAGATCGGGCTGATAATGCCTCTTGGGAATAACCTATACTTGTTCTTATTTCCTTCAAGTCTATCCACATAACTACCTTATCCACCCTTTTCATATAAAGTTTATTACAAATAAATTATAATTAATTTTCTTATAAATGTCTCGGTAGAAAACCGGTAGATTTATAAATTTGCTATTTTTTGACAGTATTAACTTTCAAATATGTATAAATAGTTTTTTTCACTAAAAAATGCCCCCTTCATGATAGCAGTTTATAATTTCAACTATTTATCATAAAAGGAGCATTTCATAAGTCTATAGGGTTAATTTTTATATTTATTATTAAAACATATGTATTTTATAAAATTCCTTTATTAAAAGAATGAATTAGGTTCACTCTCAGGTGCATCTTCTGGTAGACCTGGTTCTTTTTTAGGAGAATCTTCTCTTAGGTGCCATTCATACCATCCACCATCATAAACACAAATATTTTTGTATCCCATAGATAAAGCGTAAAAATAAGTTTCACTAGCTCTCCACCCTGTTCCACAATGGAAAGATATATTTTTATCAGAAGTTATACCCCACTTGTCCCATCTTTGTTTTATAAGATTATAATTAAACATAGTGTCATCTATATTTCTATAATCTTCCATGTTGTATGGATCAGATCCTGCATATGCAAATCTAGCATTTTTTATTTCACCAGCATCTTTTATATAAGTATAACCACTTTTTTCACCCTTGTATTCTACAAAACTTCTAACTGAAGCTATAACAGAATTTTTTGTATCATTTACCATTTTGAGTTCTTCTTCATAATCTATTAAAATTCCTGGATTTTGAGGAACATCACTACCAAAATCTTTAACAGGCTTATATTCATTAACTTCACTTTCTAAAGGCATATTCATACTATTGATTAATTTTTTGCCACCATTTAGAAGTCGTACATCCTTAACTCCTGCATACTTCATAACTACACCAAGTCTAGCTGCTGCTGTTGTATTTAATCCATATACAACTACAGTAGTATCTTTAGTTATTCCCATTTCCTCTAGTTTTTGTTTTATCCATTTATCCTTAGGTCTGTTCCAATAACTAAATTTCTTTTCATCACTCATTTTATCATAGTTTGGAAGGATTCTTTCACCTTGTATATGATTTAAACTATCGTCAATTGTAATTGCAGATGGTATATGACCTTTATTGTAATCACCCTTATCTTTACCAAAAGCAATTTCTACCACCTTATATTCTCCACCTTTAAATGTATCTGGTTTTTTCCCATCAACCAAATCATATACCCATTGCGGATGAACTAGTGTTTCATAATTTTTCATTTTTTCAACAGGTAATTTTTTTGATACATACTCATTAAATCCACCTGTTAGTATACTTAAATCCGTAAACCCAAGTTCTTTAAATTTATTATATATCTCTTTATCTACCTCATTGTTTGAATATATTACAGTTTTTTGGGACTTATCAATTTCTCTTCTTTTTAACTCTATGTCTATCTTAGAAGAATTACTTTCTATGTTTAACCAAGAAGCTGGAAAATCTATAGAGCCATCTATGTGTCCACCTGCACCTTCTTTATTATCCCAACCTATATATTGGTACTCTTCTCTTATGTCTATTACTTGTGTTTTTTTGTCAATTTCCTCGTTTAATTGTGATACCTTAATACTTTTAATTTCATTATTGTCTTCTTTGTCTGTGCTAGAACATGCAACCGTTATCATGGACATGCTTAATAATGAGATTACTATTAATACTTTTTTTACTATATTCACTACTTTCCCTCCTATTTTGTAAAATACTGCATTATTAATGCTATCACAGTAGTAATTCTACCTCAAATAGAACATTTCTATAAATTTCCATCTATTATAGGTTTTTTATATAAGTAAGTATTCTTTAGTATGTATAAGTTGCAAGATTGTTGGAATTTAAAAAGGCATACACATTTTTGTGTATGCCTTTTTTGTATGCGTCAAAATCTTTGCCTAGGTTACAATTAATAATTAATATATTTAATTTCATAATGTAATAACACCTAGGAAATTATTTAACATATGTAAAATAATATTGTATTTTATATCCTTCGTTTTAAAATATATATATGTGATTGATATTGAAATTAATAGTCTGGGAAGAGAACTTGATATTACTGATAAAATAAGGTTGTAATTAGAATAACCCCAGTTCTCAGTGTGTAAAAGCATAAATAATATAATATTAGTTATTATTACTATGTTTTTAACTACATTATTTTTCATGTCTAAATAATCAGACGCAATATTAAAATATACACCTCTAAAGATTAATTCCTCCATCAATGGACGAAATGTAAATGCACTTATTAATAATATATTACTAAGTTCCATATTAGGAGCATTTCCATATGGCATTTGCTCAGTAATGTGTGAACACAAATACCCCCATAACATACTCATTATTGGCAATGATAACGTTAATAATATATATTTTTTATTATAGTCAAGAAGACTCTTTATAGATATTTTCCTATAAGCATTTTCTAATATTCCATTATTGTATATCTTACAGAATACTAAAATTATCACAAAATAACCTGTAAAAAATATAATAGCATTTATCATATCACTTGATGATAATGCCTCAGTTCGTTCAAAAATTTGGATCAGTACAAGTGATATACATGTTACTAAAAATATTAATATGGCTCCACAAAGATTAAAAAAATATTTTGGTAATAAACTAATTACTCCCTTTGTTTTTTCCTTATCTACAGTGCTCATAAGTCCCCCTTAAAATAATTTAATTCAACACAATAGTAGCACTAATTTTTCTAAAGGCTATATTTATTACGAAATCGTTAAGATATTCTCCACCTTTTCTAGACCTTTGTGTAAGTAAAAAAAGCATACACGTTTTTGTGTATGCCTTTTTGATACTTTATTTTTAGCCTATGTTAGCTTTATCAAGAGTAAATCTAAAATAATATTAGAACAACTTAATCTTAACAGATTATATATGTGTAGTCCGTAATATATAAAAATTGCGAACTATTTTTTTCTACAATCTAATAATACTTACTTCAAATTTAGAGAATCCTTATCAATTTCATTATATAAAGCATATCCACTAATTAATACTCCAAATCCACCGACTAAAGAAATTACTACTCCACCAGTTCTATAACTTATTGTACTATCTTCAACAATGCTTTCATATTCATTAGTGTCCATCATTCCACCATTTTCTGTCATAGCCTTCATTCCTTTACTCTGCCCAATCTCTGCTGATGAAAATATTAATATAATCCCAATTACAAATGTAATTCCCGTAACTATTAAAGAATTTATAGCAATTTTGGTTTTCATATGCTCCCCCTTAACTCATTAATTCACACTATATAACAATTGTGAAGTGGTAGGTATTTGTGATTGTTGATACCTTAAAGTTTCAATACGTTCTCTATTTAACTTTATCAAACAATGGTGCTTCAATTCTAAAACATCTGATATTCTAAGCCCAGTTTTTAACATAATATAAACTATTAGAATAATATCTTTATGAATATTGTGCTCATTTTCTATGTCTAAAACCTTTTTCTGGTGCCCACTCACATTCTCCATTAATATAGAATTTATTATTACACATCTCGTCTCCATCACCCAATGTTTTATCTCGCAAAAATCCGTTTTTTAGATAGTGTGACGTTAAATAATCCATTCTGCATATTGAGGGTAACATTGACTCTACCTCAAATTTTTTGCACAGTTTTTGTATTCCACATTCATATGTATTTAAATAAAACTCATTGTCATTAATTTTTTTGTATTCTATTTTCCAATCGAATTGTGGCAAATTTCCTTCTAAAGACTTTTTAGAATGGCTTTCAGCCTTTTTCAGCATTCCCCCAATATATGCTTTTTTAACAACCCAAACAAAATGTTTAGGAATTTTCTTCAAAGCATTTTCTGTTGCGTCCCATATCCATATATTTGCTTCATCACTTGATAGTCCCAGTTGTATAAATGCCTTGTACCACGCAATAAACAAGACACCCATTAAGTAACTTGATTTAAAAATGCTATCCCCGATTTCTGGTACTTGGGGAGTAATCTCTTTCAAGTGTATTTTTATTTCCTTTTTTAAACTTACATAAAATACTTTGCCTCTTCTTTCTACAATCATATTTCTATTTAATTTTAAAAGTAAATTACTCATAAATAATATCACTATCATCCCCCTATTAGATAAATAATTTCATCTACAAATTTCATGTTTATCATATGGTATCAAAGGTTTCTTTATTTATCATTATATATCACTTGCAAAAAAGCTTCATTATATTTGATCCTTCCAAAACTTTTCCACATTAACCACTTCATGATTTAATCTAGAATATTCTCCTGCAAATGCCATTACATGACTCTCCACAGAAGTAATTGCACTACTTTTTACTTCCTTATTATTTGAACTTACGGCTTTCACAAACGCCTCTATTAGTTTAAAATCCCCTCCACCATGACCACTTTTTACCACCTTAGGATGAATTACTGTGTGGTGGTTATCTCCAAATTTATGCACCTCTATTACATTCTTGTGAAAATCCCCTCCTACTTCTCCATGGGAAAACATAAGCTTTATAGTTCTTGTGCAATCCTTCGTAAATGCACATAAGTTGAAAGTGGCAGTTATATTGTCTTCAAACTCCAATATACTTACCATATGATCCACAACGTTGTTGTCACATTTGTACACACATCTTCCATAGGGGCCAGTAGTTATAGCCTTTGCCAAATTTTCTTTTGTAGGGTTGGCATCCACTGCATATAGAGATGCCTTAAGTACATCATCTTCCAAATATATTTTCTTTGCACTATAGGGACAAGCTTCCTCAGCTGCACAGTCTGCACATCTATTTGCCATGTTTTCCTTGAAGCTTTCTTCTTTCATATGACTTAGACTTCCAAAGGAGGATATATATTTGCAACTTTTCCCTGTTAACCATAATAATATATCCATATCATGACAACTTTTAGCCAATATTAGTGGACTTGTTTCATGGCTATTTCTCCAGTTTCCACGTGTATAGCTATGTGCAAAATGATAATATCCAATGTTTTCATTGTGTTGTATGCTTATAAGGTCGCCTAATTCTTTGCTGTCCACTATTCTTTTTAGCTCACTGAAAAATGGTGTATATCTTAGAACGTGGCATATGATAAACACTTGGTCTTTGTGTTTTTTTGCCAGTTGTCCTAGTTTGATTACTTCCTCCAGTTTATTTGACATGGGTTTTTCTAGTAATACATTATATCCTTTTTCTAGGGCTGTTTTAGTTGGTTCAAAATGGGATTCATCACTGTTGGCTATTATTATTGCATCTGCTAATTTAGGTTTTGATAAGAGTTCTTCATATGAGTAATATGTATTTTCTTCTTTTATATTGTATCTATTTTTAAAGTTATTTCTTTTTTCTTCCTTGGGTTCTGCTACTGCTATTATTTCTCCTAGGTTGGGGTTTTCCAGTAGATAGGGTGCGTAGGCATTCATCCCCCTTGATCCTGCTCCTATTACAGCAACTGATATTTTTTTCATACTATCTCCACCCTTAATTTGTATTATAGGTAATTGTTTCCTTCTATTTATATATTCATGTAAACATAATTAAAATGAGAAAAATTTAAGCTTTTAATTAATATTTTTGTCTTAAGATTTGTTTAGAAACTGAACAATTTGTTGTTCTTATCAAAGCTCATTGTTACAATATGGTTAAAATGTAATTTTTTACATTATTGTAAATATTATAATTTATTCTAAAGGAGTATAAATTTCATGAAAAAAAAATTGGTAATTCCATTTATAGTTGTACTTAGTCTATTTTTTTATATAGTGTCATCAAATATTAATAAAGAAGTTTCTGATTATGACTATGGTGTAGTATATAGCTTGACTCACTCCAAGTCTAGAATAGTAACATATGATAAAAGTGGGAAGCTAATCGACGATAAAAAATTGAAATTTAGAGGAGTTAATCTAGGTGGTTTTACTGAGGTCGGTTTAAAAAACGGTGATGATATTTATTATGCAGATCCAATTTATAAAAACCATATTAATAATTATATAGTTAAAATAAATATGAATACATTAAAAGCCAAGGAAGTTGATGCTTATAATATTTCTCCTACAATTTTTTGCATAGATGATAAATATGCTTACACAGGTGCTTCTAATGCACAAGGAACAAATATTAATAAAACAGATATTAAAAAAAATAAAGTGATTGAATCTACACAAATTGATGATGCAGGATGTTTTTTATTAGAAAATAAAGATAAACTTTATTCTATAAATAGTGACAAAGGTGTACAAAAAGGTTGTCACACTAATTTATATATTTTAAATAAATCTAATTTAAAAGTTAGTGATACTATTGATTTAGGCGAATCAACTTATGTGTCTGACGCTAAAATAATAGGTGAAAATATGTATGCATTACTATATTGTGATGGAAATGATGAATACTCAAACATAATGCTGAAAATAAATTTAAAAGAAAAATCTATAGAAAAAATTAAGTTGCCTTTTAAAAATTTAGGTCGTATGCATTTACATAATAATAATCTATATGTAGTTGAATATGAATCACATGATAATGATACTGGAAATAGAATCGCTAAAGTTGATTTGAATAATATTGAAAATATCAAAGTATTTAAAAGTAAAAACAAAAGCAGTTGTAGTTATATTCATGACAATAAATTTATATCTTGTGACGGAGAATATATATATACTTATAATATTGATGATTTTAAGCTATTAGATAAATTCGAAATTAAGCAATTTGATGATTTGAATTTTGTGTCTTTTTACATAAAATAAAGAATGCATAAAATTAAGGCCCTTTAAATCCGAATAAGTGGATTTTAAGGCCTTTTTTAGCATTCTGATAAAAAATACCATATAAAATAATTTAAACTTACGGCTTTTACAAATTTTTTGTAGGATTGACATCCACTGAATATAAATATGTTTTAAGTTTATTTTTATTCATGAAAGTAATGATATGGATCATCAGGATCTAAATATCCTGGATTTATAACATTGCCATATTCATCTCTACCATTATCACCTCTATAATCATCATATGGACATTCCTTTTCCCATTCAAAATATAATGTTTCTTTTATATCTTCATGAATTTCATCTAAGGTAGCTATTAAATTGTTCACGTTTTTAAAATAAGTTTTCATTCTTTCAGTTTCGAATTTTGAGAAATAGTGATTTATATTTACAGCCTCAGGCCTTTTATTAATGCTTATTGTTTTATATGTTTCTGTTATTGCATTTACATAATCTCTTTGCCTTTTACTTCTATCTTCTGTATATTTATATAATTCATATTTTACACTACTTTTAATATCTTCCTGTGTTCCATTGCATAATCTGTTCATTATTTCTGATAACTCAGAAGTTATAAGTCTTACCTCTCCACATAATTCATAGCATATAATATCATATATTTTGTCATATAATTCTTTATCTGAAAATTCTTCTCTAATTTCCTCGTGTATATCTTTAATTCTTCTTCTAGTAGATCGTCCACTTAAATTTGGATTTTCATCTGAACTTTCCAACATAATGCATACCCCCTAATAATAATTATTTGCACTTACAAGTTCTATCCTGTTTGCCTAATAACTCTATATTCATATGTTAATTTATTTACCATTATGTTACTAAATATCTAAATAAATTTATGCGCTACCCAAGCTGTATATAAGCGTGCACTTGAAAATGAAGAGGCCATAGATATAGATTTATAAGAAAATTTGATTAGATAACTCTCTTAATAATAAAAGAGAGTTATGGTATTTAAAAGTATATAGGTTACTTAATATATTCTAAAATCAAACAGGTATCTAATATTACTTAGTTATGTAAGATATTTGTTTGATTTTTATGCATTATGCTATGATTAAATTAATAATTAATATAAATGAAAAAAGGGGGATTTAATATGGAATTAGCAAATAGCACTTGTTATGCCTTTGGCATATCTACAACTTTTGTTTATATAGCTTTAGGCATAGTAATTATAGTTGCAGGAGTTTATTTATATAAAAAATTAAAGAATAAAAAGTAATATTTTATTGAACAGAACACCATACTTGTAATTCTAAGATATTCTATCACTCTATCCTTTGAAGTTTCTGTAAAAGTTTGTTTTTGAGATATTATTCTCATTTTTTATAATTTTAGATATAAAAATAAGGCAAGTCATATTTTATATAACTTGCCTTACTCTTATTAATTTTATACCATAGCTGCCTTTTTATTAACTATATTATCTCAAATACATTACTTTGAAAGTAACTCAAGTGCATTGGCATATATTTTAGCCAAAGTTATCAGATGATCTATTTTTATATATTCATGATTAGTATGTTCCACAACTTCCTCTCCTGGAATGCATGGACCAAATGCTACTATATTATTAAGGTGTTTTGCATAAGTTCCTCCACCAATTGCAGTAGCAGCACTATCTCCATGGTAGAATTCACTATATACATCTGTTACAGTTCTTATAAGTCTACTATCCTTGCTCACATAAAGTGGTTTTGCATTTTCCGCATTCTCTGCATCAAATCCTTGTAACTTAGCCAAGAAAGTTTCCAATATTCCTTTCTCAGTCTTTGTGCATGGGTATCTTAGGTCCATATGTACACGAAGTTTTCCATCTACAACCTCTACAATACCCATATTCATTGTTAATGATCCTGTTTCATCTTCCATATCTACACCAAGTTCAGCTCCAAAAGTTCCATCACATAAATACTTACGTAAAGATGCAAGTTTTTCTCCTTCTTTGCCTTCAACAAGATTGTTATCTACTAAATATTTAATTAATATGCCAATAGCATTTTTACCTGTATGTGGTATACTTCCATGAGCAGGAATACCCTTAGCTGATACAGTTACACTTCCATCAGCATTTTCTTTGCAAGTAATGTTTTGTGTCTCTGGACACGTTTTCCCAGTAATAATAGCTTCAGCTTTATCAGGAACAGCATTTACCACTATTCCACCAGCTATGCTCTTAATGTTTGAACCATCTGTCAAATCAAATGGAGTAGTTAGTTCAAAACGAAGAATTCCTTTTTCACCATAAATTGCTGGAAAATCAGCATCTGGTGTAAATCCGTAAATAGGTGCTTTTTCTCTTTTATTATAATACTCCATATCTTCACAGCCTGTTTCTTCATCACATCCAAAGATAATTCTAATTTTCTTAGAAGGCTCAAACCCTGATTCTTTTAGTGCTGCTAATGCGAACAAAGCTGCATTTATAGGTCCTTTATCATCAACAGTACCTCTTCCCCATAATTTATCATCCACTATTTCACCAGAATAAGGCCCATATTGCCATCCATCTCCCTCTGGAACTACATCCAAATGACCAAGAGCACAAACGTATTCTTCACCTTCACCATATTCTGCATATCCATAGTAATTGTCTACATTGGTTACTTTAAACCCTAGTTTCTCAGCAATCTCAAGTTGTTTATTAAGGGCTTTACATACTCCCTCACCAAATGGCATTCCTTTTTTAGGTGTATCTCTTACACTTTTAATTTTAACCACATCTTGTACGGCTTTGATTAATTCTTCACTGTTTTTTTCAACGATTTCATTTAATTTATTATTCATTTCTTATACCTTCTTTCATAAAATAATCATATTTTATTTCATTTAATCAGTAGTTATATTTTTTGTATAACTTAAGTGAAATTCTTATAATAATAAATACTGGGCCTAAGTATTATGTTAACTGTTGTATAATACACTACCATTTATTATAGTACTCAATCTAGTCAAGAGTCAAATGGCATGGAATTTTTACAATTTGTATACATCTTTTCATATTTTATATAGTATACAAATCCATAACGAAATACCGTAACTAAATCAGTTACGGTATTTCTTTGCTTATCCCGCTCGTGGAAACATATCCACTAATTTGTATAAATCTTAGAAAACATATCATTGACTAAAATAATTTTTAAAAATGCTCTCACTTACTATTTTAGTTTTTATACCACAGGCTTCATATAAAAAATTAGCTTTTTTACTTGTGATTTCATCCTCCGAAACAAAATGATATGCACCTGATGGGAAAAAAATTGATTCCCATCTTTAATAATATTACCTAATATGTTTTTACCCTTTTTAAGTTTTTCTTTAAATAACGGGTGCATATGAAGAAGTAAATGTCCTTGGATTAGTAATTGATCTTGTCCTAAATTTGAATCATTATTAGCATGTTCTTGACACAAAACATCAAGAACTTTACCCCCGATCATCGTAGTCAAGGCATTCCAATGACTTAACTTGCTAAGTAGTAAAACTTGTTCAATTAAAAAAGGCATACACATTTTTGTGTATACCTTTTTGATACTTTTTAAATATTTTTATTTTTCAATTTATTTAGAAAGTAAAATTTTTCCTTCAACCTTGCCAAACTCTACATCTATGTGAATATGTACGTCTAATTAATATACTTTGTATATAGCTTCTCTATTATTTTTACTAAATTTTATCTATACAATTGCTCTTGTGTATATAATCATATAGTTTTTCTTCAAAACAACCTCGATACATCATTTTCCAATAACTAAAGGGCTTATATAATTCTCTCTTTATATTACACATTTTATGCTTTTTGCAGAATCCTTATCATTAATCTTAATCATATTATTCATAAAAACTAACTTATTTAGTTAGTTTTATGAATAAACACGTTCAAAAATTTATAGTATTTCAAATGTTATATTCGTAAATTCTTCATTTTCATAAACACCAAAATATTTCATAAAACTCTTATATTATTACCAACTATATCTAGTTTGTTTGATAACAAAGTCTTCTTTAATACTTTATTTTTTTTACAATCCCAGTATCTTCAAATAATTCGTAGAATTCATTAATACAATCATGCTTCTGTGGAATCGAAAATGCCGTTGGTCTATTTGAACTAAATGTAAAATCAATTCTTCTTTTAGCTCTTGATAGTGCAACAAAAAATGCACATCTGTCCTCATCCGGTTGATTTCTAAAATTCCAAAATGCTGAATCTTCTAATCCAACAAAAAAGATAGTATCATATTCAAGCCCTTTACTTTTGTGAATTGTCATTATTGGAATTGAATTTTTTCCTTCAAAGTTTTCAATTGCCTTAATCCAATCATTAGTTTCCTCATATTCAATCCATACCAGTCTTTTAAAACTGTCCACTAAGTTATCAAAGTAATCTTTAGATTGATATTGCTGAAATTTAGAAGCAAATTTTTCATACGAAATATCTTCAACTCTAGAATCAACTAAAATTGAAAACTGCTTTTCATCAGTAATACTTAAATTCGCTTGAAGATCATTAATCATTAATTCTATTTTATTAATGAAATCATTTAGTATTTTGGGGTTAGAGTTTTCATCTATTCCATATAGTTTACTTAAAAGATAGTAAATATAGTCCCAATCATCTGGGCTTATATCATTTGATGCTAATCTAAAAAGAGAAATCAATGTCTTTATAATATCCTCTTTTAGTAAATCCTGATATAATGATTCGTTCCGTGCCTTAATATCTAGTTGTGAAAGTTTATTTATGATTTCTTGACCATAGGTATCTACCTGTTGCTTTACTAGTACACATATTTCATTCATCTTTACTCCTGTGTCCAATAATTTTGCTATTTCACAACTAAGTACATCAGCTTCTTTCATATGATTGTCAAAAATTCTTAAATACGCCTCTCCATCCTCTAGATTCCACTTGTCACTAGTTTTTAACTCTATTTCATCCTCATTCAATCTGTTATACATCGCCCTTTGAATCTCTACAAGTCTCGGTGCAGAGCGATGATTCATAATTAAGGTTCTCCTTTGACTTAAAAAATCGCTCTGAAAGTCTTCAAATATTGATTTTTGGGCACCTGCCCATAACATAATTCTTTGTTTGCTATCACCTACAGCAGTAATTATTGTTGCTGTCTGAAAAAAACAAGTCTTAACAAGATCATATTGAATTGATGTAGTATCTTGAAACTCATCCAAGAATACATGACTGTAAGTCATTTCAATAGCTTTCTTAATATACCTATTAGTTCTTATTAAGTATTCGGCTAGACGTGATATCATCTCAAAAGTAAGCGAACTTTCAAAATTACCACCTTTGTTTCCTTTAAGCAATATTTTCCAAGCACTTATAAAAATTTCATCAATTACATCAGTATGTAAAGGCAATTTATTTATGTAAAGTTTATTTCCATATGCTTGATTAAACCTAGTTTGATTTCCTTGAAAATTCAATCCTGCTATCTTAAATGCTTGTCTAACATCAGAACCTTTGGCTATCTTATACTTTTTCAACGGTCTATATGATTCATCTAGACTATCTCTAAATCTATCTACAATCTCTTTTGCAAAAGCATCATAAGTCTTTGATTCAAATCTTGAAGCCAATTCTTTCCCACATCTCAATTCTACACGCTCTTTTAAATTTTCGGCAGCATCCTTTTTAAAACTAATCGCAAGGATTTTTTTAGGATATCTACAAGTATTGGTTTCCAACAGAAAACATGCTCTCTGAGCTAATAATTCTGTTTTTCCAGCACCAGGACCAGCTACAACAAGTGTATTCTGATCATTAATAACTGTATTCATCGCCTCAATTTCTAGTTTAAATCCATCTGCTGGGCGCCAATCTTCCTTACTAATCCAATGCATCTTCATCTTCTTCATCCCCTACATTATCACTCATCTTTTCAATAACACTATTAATAAACTCCTTTAGACAATCTGGAAAGCTTTCAAATTCTAAATCATCATTGTTAGAAAACAACGATAAATGAGTAGTTGGTTTACCTCTTCCTAAAAAGAAATATGAATACCATATCATAAGCTCACGCTCTTCGCTACTATAAGTAGAACCATTACCACCTTCTGGTTTTAAGGTTGCTCTAATATCGCTATCTATTCTAGCTTTGTAAGCAGCATTTAATTCAGTTTCAGTATCTTCATTAATCACAATATCTTGTATTTTCCCATGCCCAGTTATCCTTGGTCCTTCCCCACTTGCTAATACTGAAATATATTTTTCTTTAAAACTTTGTAACATCGCAAAATCTATATCTAACGGAGATGAAAAATATACACCATAATCTTTAAGCATTTCAATCCATACAGACATAATTTCAGTCTCAGTTACATCCCAAGTATGCATCTTTTCAAACTCTTCGTCTGATAGAACTCCTGTACTTGTCTCAAGTAATAAGTACTTATCATGATCAATATTTATTAATTGTTGTATTGCATATTTAATACGTCCCCAGCCACCTCCTTCTCTTTCTCTATCTAAGTCAAGCAAAGTAATAAATGGAATTTCTAAATTATTTAATAAGCGCCAAAAATGATTAACATGTCTACCACCTAGTGGTACTATTGAAATTTGTGATGAGTCTACAGATTCCGCTTTTAATTCAAGCATCTTCTTAATAATAATCTCTTCACTATCCCCTTCGCCCAATACAACAAGTTTTGCAAAATAAAGTTCAGGATATGCTAATACTGCTTCCTTTACAAATTTAAATTGTTTCGATTCCGTTTCTTCATCTGGTAGCATAAGTGATTTCACTTTTGTACATTCAGATTCGTTACTAATTCTAAAATACCTTATATCTGTTGGTTCAATTCTTTTTACTATCGCAGGTGCATGTGATGTCAATATTGTTTGGGAATTATCTTTTATAGAGATAAGATGCAGCTTTTCAACTACCCTTCCTAAAAGATGAGGCGAAATATGATTTTCAGGTTCTTCAACTGCAACAATTGTTAATACCGGTGGTAACAATGAAAATGCCTCTTGTTCTTCTCCAGTACTCATAGATTTTAAAATTTCTTCTTCAATTTCTAATAATGTATTAACAAGTGAGAGATAAAACAAAGATCGTAAGCCATCACCCAGCTCTTCAACTTTATAGTTTCGAAGTGTTTCTGTAGGTGAAAAAGTCACTTCCACTTTCTTTAAAATTGTCTCTAAATCAGTGCTATTGAAGTTTATCTTTGGATTAGAATATCTAATATCTTTATGATAACCATTCCATTGATTTTCAAGTGATTTCTTTAAGGATTCAACTCCTTTTTCTTCAAAGAATACTTTCTCCGTTTCACTTGCTTTTATTTTGATCTTTGTTTTTGTTTGTTCTGTCCAATTTATGCCATTCAGCAGTCTTGAAATTATTGTTCCAGAAACATTTTTTAATTGTTCATCTGGCTTTCTAATTGCAGGTACATAAATAACCTTAATTTGATCAAGATCATGTCTTTTAATAGTACGCTTATCTTCAAGATTTATCTCTTCTGTTGTAGACGTTATATAGTATATATTTGAGTCAATACTACCCTCAGGATTTGAACTTTTTTTCCAATTTGCTTCTAGTCGAATCCTTAAATACGGTTTACCATTGGTTCCACTAACAACCATATTTTTAAAAAATACTGGTATTGATATGTTATCTTGAGCAAACTCTAGTTCAGGAAATTCAAATCGTGCTTCAATGTATAGTTCATTCACCACAACACTATCCGGATTAACACTTTCAGGTATGTGAAAATCTGATCTTTCAATAATTCTATCACTGGTTTTTTCTCCAAAAAGTTTAATAAGCGCACTTAATAAAGCAGTTTTACCACTGCTATTATGACCTATAAATCCAGTCAAATTATTAATTTCTATAGTTGTTGGTTCTTTTCCAAAACATCTATAGTTACTAACAATTAATCTTGTCAATTTCATAATTGTTTTCCTCCCAAAATTCAATTATATTTCTGCAAAACTTCTATATTTATCCTTCTAATATCTTATAGCTCTATATTCACTTTTTATTATACAACTTGTGCCAATATATTTCCATAATTAACCAAGTTTAAAGATTATAAGTTTACTTATACATATTTTTTGCTTTATCATCGATTTTAGTAACAGGTAGTTTTCTTTTACTTTCTCCAAACTTCACATATGTGTGTCTGATTTTTGTAGGAAAGAAATACAACCGTCTCTTCCTATTGCGATATAAAAAATATATCCTCATAAAATAGTAACGTAAAAACTTGTGTAATTAAAAAAGGCATACACATTTTTGTGCATACCTTTTTAGTTATTTATTTTAAAATTTATATTTGCTAATTCATGTAGGATTTTATTTGATACTTCCAAAACTTTTCCACATTAACCACTTCATGATTTAATCTAGAATATTCCCCTGCAAATGCCATTACATGGCTCTCCACAGAAGTAATTTCACTAGTTTTTACTTCCTTATTATTTGAGCTTACAGCTTTCACAAATTCCCCCATTAGTTTAAAATCCCCTCAACCATGACCACTTTTTATCACCTTAGGATGAATTACTGTGTTATGGTTATCTCCAAATTTATGCACCTCTATTACATTCTTGTGAAAATCACCACCCACTTCTCCATGAGAAAACATAAGTTTTATAGTTCTTGTTCAATCCTTTGTAAATGTAGATAAGTTGAAAGTAGCAGTTATATTGTCTTCAAACTCCAATATACTTACCATATGATCTACCACTTTATTATCACATTTATATACACATCTTTCATAGGAGCCAGTAGTTATTGCTTTTGCCAAATTTTCTTTTGTAGAATTTGCATGCACTGCATATAAAGGTGCTTTTAGTGCATCATCTTCTAAATATATTTTCTTGGTACTATATGGACAAGATCTCTCAACCTCACAGTCTACACATTTATTTGCCATGTTTTCTTTGAAGTTTTCTTCTTTCATATGACTTAGGCTTCCAAATGAAGATATGTATTTGCAACTTTTCTCTGTTAACCATAATAATATATCCATATCATGACAACTTTTAGCTAATATAAGTGGACTTGTTTCATTGCTATTTCTCCAGTCTCCACGTGTGTAGCTATGTGCAAAATGATAGTGTCCTATATTTTCATTGTGTTATACACTTATAAAGTTGCCTATTTCTTTGCTGTCTACTATTTTTTTAGGTCACTAAAAAATGGCGTATATCTTAGCACATGACATATCATAAATACTTGGTCTTTGTGTTTTTTTGCTAGTTGTCCTAGTTTGATTACTTCTTCTAGTTTATTTGTCATGGGCTTTTCTAGTAACACATTATATCCTTTTTCTAGTGCAATTTTAGTTAGTTCAAAATGGGATTCATCACTGTTGGATATTATTATTGCGTCTGCTAATTTGGATTTTGATAAGAGTTCTTCATATGATGTGAATATGTTTTCTTCTTTTGTGTTGTATCTATTTTTAAAGTTATTTTTTTTCTTCATCGGGTTCTGCTACTGCTATTATTTCTCCTAGGTTGGGGTTTTCTAATATATAGGGTCCGTAGGCGTTCATTCTCCTTGAACCTGCTCCTATTACGGCAACGTATATTTTTTTATTTTATCTCCACCCTTGATTTTTTTATAGATAATTGCATCCCTCTAATATATATAAATATGTATATAGTTAAAATGATTATAAAAAAAGCTTTATAACATTCACTACTTTGATATATGTGTTTCTTAAAATTATTATAAAAGGTGGATTTATTTACCGTAAGTTTTGCATTACATTTGTTTTAAACTATATATCACTTGATTTCAATAATATCAAAACTTTTACTCCTTATTAAAATTTAAGAGTTAAGGAATTATTGCTATCACATAATCTAAAATTTTATCTAAGTCGTACACATTAATCCCAATACGTTATTCTAAAATAACCTTTTATGTAATAACCAATATTTTCTTTCAACGCCAAAAGACCCTTTATTATTGGCAGTAAATCCTAACTTTTCACAATACTTTTTATATTCAGTATCTAATTTTTTGTCAACTATAGGCTTGTCTCCTAAAATTGACGTAATAGTTGGATTTGTCTTTTTTCCATCTTTTTCGTCATTCTTTTTATGTAAATACATTGTATTATTTGCGTACCCTGTAAATCTACTTGGGTAAAATTTATATGCATCATTTTCTTCAACAGCTATAAAACATATGCCTTTTTTTATTAATGATAGTCCAAAGCTATACTCTTGATTTTCTTTAGATTTTAGATATTTATCTAATATATCCATATTAATTTTTAATTCATTTTTATCTCTGACAACTCTCATCTGTATTTTCCCCTTTGCTTTATTATTTTTTATAAATACAACAATATATATCTATAAACTACCCCCTACAAGCAGATGGTTTTCCATATTTTTTACCAGATACAAATTCCATATATTCTATCTCATATTCTTTACTTTCTTTTATTTTATGTTGTATTATAAAAAATACATTCTGACTATATTTATGTCATATTTACGTTTGACTAGCTGGTCTATATTTATATTATAAATTCATACTCAATCTTTTTATTTTTTTCCTTTCCAAAAGAATCAACTGCATTTTTAACTCCTTCCATGCTACAATCTGATGGAAGATGAATGTATAAGTCTTCTTTTGCACGACTACAAGCAACATAATACATTCTGGTAAACTCATCAGCAGGGTTTTCATTAGTTAACTGTGGATTAGAATAAACATCTATTATTTTTGTCTTATCGAACCTACTTGGTGTTACACTCACAATAACTTTATCCCACTCCAATCCTTTAGCCTGATGTACCGTCATATACTTACTATTTACTGAAAAAACCTCCGTAAATAATTTATATGAAGTATTCCAAAATAATCCATTGATGGCTGATATAATTTTTACATTATCAAGTTCATCAAATATAGGCACGATAAAGTCAGGTTCAAAAATAGCCTCTCTAAAATCATTAAATTCCGATTTTTTGATTTCACTATTAAATTTTTCAATTATTTCAGTAGTGTAGTTTTGTTCACTAACTCCACTAAATACATTATTTGAAAGCTTTCTTATTTGGAACACTACTTTTGGTGTAAGTTTTTTGACATCAATAGTAACGTATAGTTTTAATGCCTGAATGACATCAATAAACGATCCATTCAGATAGCTCTCCCATAAGATGAATATAAAACGAAATGCTCTAACCCATGTAACGTTATTATGCTCTACAATCTCATTTCTTAGCTGAATTGGAGAGTTATAGTAGGAATTATAAATGCTTCTTAATAACTTAGCCTGTGTATCATCAATTCCTTGAATATAATCAAAAGCAGCAGCCCATGATCTTGTCAAAACCACACCACCATCTCTAATAACATCTCGAATAATACCTTGAACAGTTGGTGAATTCCCGATTAGAAATTTGATTTTATTTGACTCCGACTGTACTTTTTCATCTTCAGTATCATATGAACGTTTATTAACCTGTATGACATCACTATCTGATTTTCTCAAAAAATTACACAAATTCACGACATTCTCAGTCGAGCGCCTATTTCCTTTTATAACATACTCCACTAGCTCTCGTTTACCTTCAATGTCAAAAGCTTTAAAGTCAGTTGGTTTAGCTCCCTGAAAGCTATATATTGACTGTGCAACATCTCCTACAATTCCAACCACAGTTGATTTTTGACCAATCAACTTTATAAGTAAAGTCTGTAGTGGGTTTGTATCTTGAAATTCATCAATAAAGATGAACGGGAACTTTACCCTCAAGGCATATAAAGCTGTTGGGTTACTTTCAATAATCCTGTATCCGAAATAAAGGATTTCGTTATGTGTTAACTTTCTTACAACAGTCCAAATATATTTTTTAAGTGGTACAATATGGCTATTATCAATTTTACTAGGCGCATTCAACTTCATCTCACGAGGTAATCCCTCAGTAATTGAAGCGACAAACGCATTATTATCTACTTCAACATCGCTCATTTGTTTTTTACTATATCCAAATTCATCACACTCGAATTTAGTCAGATTTGCTTTCTTAATAAACTCGTAAATTTCATTTTTATCAATTCCATGCAATATTCCTATCCCTTCAACCTGAGAGGAAATTTTACCTTTGATATTTATGGTTATCCCAAAATCTAACTCCATTATATTTCTTAAATCCTGCTGAAATGTTTGAATAATGTGTTCAATTATAAATCCGTGAATGGTATATGCTTCAGCATAATCCTCAAATTTATCAAGTCGTCGTTTTATTTCGTCAACAGCCGCATTTGTGTATGTAATACATAAAACTTTTCTCCCACGACTTTGAACAATTAATGGGTTAGTGGCAATGATATTTTTCACATTTTCAGCTAAAAAATGTGTCTTACCTGCTCCTGGTCCCGCATATATTTTGGCATGCTTACTTAATTGTTCAGGTGTAAAAATATCACCGGAAGTTATTTCAATAGCCATTCTAATCCCTCCTGAATATATTTTGGTACAAACAATTTAGAAGTACCGTCCTCATTGAGAAGTACTTGATCTGTTAATAAACCTAATGCTATGTCACCTTTTTTACTCTTTGCATAATGAAGAAAAATCTCTGCAAATATCAATTTTTCATAATCAATATCTCGTTGTTCATCTATATCTTTTCTTGTGATGTATGCATCAAGAAATTTATCAATAGTTTTGATTGATCGACCGTCTATTTTCCCCCTATTATCAATCCAACATGAAATATCAAAGCCATGTTCATCGAAATACTCTTTTATACTATCACTAATTGCCTTTTTGAATATTATCTTTGCAATATCCTGATTTTCCATATTTGAAAGGAAAAATTCATCCTCAAATGTTCTCCCACCAATTTTTTGGGTGCATATATTAAAATTATTAATATCAAATCTCGCCTTCAATTTTTCAATATGTTCTGGCAGTTTAGCTTTATATTCAAAAATACTTCTCATTTTGCCATCGTCGTCAATCCATTTAAAGTCTCTATCCGTAATGCACAATACTTTTTTCTTAACGGCATTTCTATTAAAAAGTTCTACAAAATGTTCAAAGTGTTTTCCACCTATTTCAATAATTGAAATATGCTCATCCTCATAAGCACAACCACACTTTTCCATAAATAAAGGCATTAGTAATTTTTCAGCGATTCCTTCAACCAAAATCACCTTGTCTGCAAATAGCATATCTGAACGTGTAACATCAAGAAATTTTGTAAGATGAGCTTTTGCATCAGCTTTATTTGTAGTGCCATCTCTATCTTTGAACTGCTCATAAAGGCTTTGTTGGTAACAATCTGAGTTTTCATCGTCACGACTGTATGAAATCATAAACATATTATCTATACCTGCAACAGCAGAAATATTACATGAATGAGTGGTAACAAAAATCTGCTGATTCAAGTCGTCAGTCTTATTCAGTTCACTTAAATATTTAAATAACTTATACTGCATTGCAGGATGAAGATGAGCCTCAGGTTCTTCTAAGCAAAGAATTCGAAAATCCTTACCCTTCTGCACTTTAGTTAGCTTGATAAGCATATAGATATTTATTAAATTGTTATATCCAAGTCCATTATTCTGTAATGGAAGAGTATATCCAAACTTTGTATCTTTTACTTCTGTAACATATGTATCAGTAAGAGAGAAATTAGCACGGATTGCTGATGCAATTGAAACATTACCTTTTTCAAGTCCAATTTCATTCTTTTCATTTTTAAATAGGTCAGACAGTTTATCAATAGATGGCGCTAGTAACTCCTTTAGTCCTTCAGAGATTTCAGACTTGAACTTATCGAGGCTAACTGCATTTTCAGAGTCTTTTGCAAAAGTTTCAATTTCACGTTTTGTTTCTTTACGTACTTCTTCGCTAGTCCTCTCTGCACCGATAAATCGAATTTCGAAAATTCCTGTTGCGGCTTTTTGTTCAGCTTTAATCTCGCTTATTCCATTTGTATATTTCCAAGAATAATGGCTCACAATATAACGCTTTAACACGCTCAAATACTCATCAAAGTTAGAGACTGCCGAAACAGCTTTTTTATACTCTTCTATAAATTTAACATCTAAAGAATACACTGCCTTGATTTGTGCAGCAATATTATATTCAACAATTCCATCTTTTTCTTGTCTATTTTCTGAAAGTTCTTTTATTCCAAGAAAAGGTAATAATCGTATAATACTTTCATCACCTGTATCATCTTCAGAAATCCTATGCCTGATATCGTATTCTATTACAATGCTTGGCGCATTATCAATATACAATTTTGAATACTGCAACAAATTATTTTTGTTAAAATCATGGACTGAGATATCAGAAGGAGAACTAAGAAGTTTAATAGCATTGAGTAAGCCAGTTTTTCCTGAATTGTTTGCTCCAATAATGACATTTAATCCATTGTGAAACTCCATCATAAAATCATTAAAGTTTCTATAATTTAAAATATGAATTTTGTTTATATACATATTTCCTCCTAATATAGCAATTATTTTTTAACTGCTAATTATTTAATTCAATTTTTCAGATAACGTATATTCTGCTATTTTAATTATTTCTAAAACTTAGATCTGCTTACTATTTATTTTATATCTCTTATCAAAATTTTTCCACAATCGCCCTAAAAAAGACAACATATGTGAATAAATTTTTCCAAAATTCATTCTCCTTACTATCCTTATTTATAGTAAATACTTTCATTTTACCTTTTATACTTGTATATGCAATTAATTTTTAGTCCCTACATATTTATCCATTCCTCATGCCATAATCATCTTCCACCCTACTCTTCCAACTTCCATCCACAACCCCCATTGCCCTACAAGTGGAAATTGCAGAGTTCATAACTTCATAAGTAATCTGTGTGCCAACTTCATCGCTCACATAATTAGAGGCAAATTCTTCTGATATGCCAAAATTTTTAGCTGTTGAAATTGCATCTATATTTGCTCCCAAAAATAAAAATTGCCAATTATATCTTTCCTTTTCATAAGTAATCATCTTTTTAATCTTTTCATAGGAATACTCTTTACTGGCATTTTCGTATCCATCAGTAGTTATAATAAACAAAACATTTTTAGCTCTTTCTTCTTTTTTCTGCACATTTATCATAAAATTAATGGAATTACCTATGGCATCTAAAAGAGCCGTACATCCTCTTACATAATAATCCTCACTTGTAATATTTTTAATCTCTTTAATATTAACTCTTTTGTGTAACATTTCTATTTCATCATCAAACAAAACTGTGGTAACATTAGCGTTTCCCTCTTCTTCTCTTTGTTTTTTAAGCATTGAGTTAAATCCACCTATTGTGTCACCTTCCAAGCCCGACATTGACCCACTTCTATCTAATATGAACACAACCTCTGTCAAATTATTTTTCATAAAAAATACCTCCCTAAAATTTATAACTAAGCTTTATCTTTAAATAAAGAATAGTTTTTTTAAGGAGATACTTGGTCGCATTAAAAGCGACATATATTCTTAAGTTGCCAATAAAGGCTGCTCAAAGGAGAACAGTGCTTCATTTATTATGAATATGTCATAGTTTTTGTTTTTTATAAAATACTCTACTATTAAATCAAACTTGTGACTTGGAGATAAAGTATATCCTGCTTTTGATAACAAATCCTTAGTTTCATCCAAAGAAAGTTCTAAACCTATGGCCAAGGATAGGGCTGTAGATTTTTTAGGATTATAATCCTTATTACTTCTTATTTTAGAAAATAATTTTCTATCCATATTAGCTTTTTTATAAACTTCTACATCAGTTTTTCCTTTTTCATCAATAAGCCTTAATAACATTTGTGAAAAACTTTCATCAATATTATCTAAAATGCTTTCCAATGATCTCTTGTTAAAGTCTTTTGTTTCATATATTACTTCCTGAAAATCACAATCATCCTGATAAATTTCTTCTATTTTTAATAAATCTGTATCTCTTAATCTATAATCTTCATCTTCATAAAAATCATCAATATAATGTTGAATTCCCTCATACAATCCTTCACTTAAATGTACAGCTTTTCTATCAAATACCACAAGATAAATATCCATATCATTGTCAGCCAGAAACTCTTTAATAGTTGAAACTGCTATATTTAGTGCTTCTTTTTTGGGATATCCATAAATACCAGAAGATATTAAAGGAAATGCTATGGATTTTAGATTATAATCCTTTGCCAGCTTCAGTGATGTTTCATAAGCACTTTTAAGAAACTTGGCTTCATCTGAGTTTCCATCTTTATATATAGGTCCTACAGTATGAATAATATATTTTGCTTTAAGATTATACGCCTTTGTAATAACAGCCTGACCTACTGGACAGTGCTTTATTTGTTCACACTCTTTTTGTAACTCTTTCTCACCTGCTGCTCTAAAGATCGCTCCACAAACTCCTCCACCCATTAGGAGTTTAGAATTGGCAGCATTTACAATAACATCTGTGTTCATGTTTGTAATGTCATTATGTAGAATTTGAAATGGCATGGTACTACCTCCGTATAAAGTTCTTGCCTAAATTATAGCACAATAGGGTTGTTTTCAAGTTTTGTATACATATGAGTGTATTTGTATTTGAATATTTTAATTAAAAAGGTACTACCTGATTTTAGGTAATACCCTCTAATTTACATATTATTTGAATTTAGACTGATCTTTTATTTTTTTATTATATAAATACAAATCTATACATATCATTGATAGATATATAAATGTAAAGATAATTGATTCTACATTAATTCGAAAATTATAACTCCTATATATAATTGCAATATAAACAGGTATGGTTAAAATTATTCGATATATTGGTTTAGTTTTTTTTAGTTTCATAAATTATCTTTAGTGATAGAGTGTATCGCAAGTCCCAAGCTCCCACTAAATCATCCTTTCTTTCTTATAATTCACTTTTTAGTGTATTCATATAGGTTTATCTAACGAATATTCTAGTTGAACCAACTTTCATATATCCATAATCATATTTATTATATGGATGAGATACACCATTACTATCCTCTATAGTATCAGTCCATATACGGAATTTGATATAATATTTACCATCTTTTATATATAAATTAACTATATTGATATTACATCCTTTTCCTATAGTCCAATTTGATTGTTTACATGATATAGTATCATATGCTTTTAAATCTTTTTTAGCTTTAAATTTTATTTTTTTATCTTTATTATTAACTGTATAAGTTGTTGATGTTTTTACAGAATATCCATTAACTAATATTCTCATATATGGATAAAATTCATATCCAGTAGATTTTTTAAAGTAGTCAAATTTATTTGTATCACTGAATTCAGTATTATAATAAGCGACACCACTTACGTTATCATACTTCTCTAAATCAATATATTTACCTATTGATTTATTAACTACACACTTACTGTTTTTGAATTTTAATATCCTATTATCAGAACCTGCAAAACAATTATTAGTTAATACAAATTCCATAGATTTATCATTTCTGTTAATATCGTATAACTCAACATTATAGTAATCTGAAAGTTTCATACATTTATTATTTATATATATTCTTGATTTACCTTTATTTTCTGTTATCTTAATCTTGTCTTTTCCTTTAATTCCGTCAATATCATAATAATATGTCTTTCCTTCATACAGATACTTAACTGATTTGGTTAATATTTTAGCATATGCTGGAACAACACATCCAATACTTATCCCCAGTGATAAAACTATTGTTATTAGTTTTTTTAACTTCATTGAATACACTCCCCCCCTAATTTAATATTCATCATTTTTATTACATATGTTCTGTAAATTATATACAATAATTTTTTATAATAAAAACTCCCTCCACTTTATTTAATTTAATAATAAAGAAGTATTTGATATGCATCCTATATTTTGATGAGTTCACCTACAGGGAAATTAACAACTATAACATCTTTATTAGGTATTTCTATACCTATCATATTTACAAATACTTCTTTGTAATGGGTATTCCATTTTTCTTCGCTTGTAGGCCTATATGTATAGTCTCCTACAAAATTTAGTAATACTAGTTTTACATTTATATTTTTAATTTTTAATTTATCATTAAGCTTATGTAAAAATGTTAGTCGATTGGCAAGTTGATAATATTCATCTGTCCACATTGGAAATGAGCCTTTTGGATAGTTATTTTCAAATACTTCTTTCATAGTTTTTAAAATTAAGTCCTTACTATTTGGATTTTTTGCACCAATTTTACTTTTTAATTCTGACAGATGGGCTTTTGCTTCTACCAAGTATAATGTGTTATTATCTTTTGTTATTGCTATGCCATCCCACTGTGGTTGCCTATTTGGCCAAAAAGAAAAGATTTCTTTCTTTTCTTCAGCAGATATATTAAGTATTTTACACATGTAGTCTTGCTTTAGTTCATACTCTAGATATTCTTTGTTATTACCCTCAAGTGGCGAAATCCATGTTAGGTCACAACCTATCTTAGAATTTAATTCCTGTTGCAAATTTTTAACAACATATTGCATCCAAAACTTACTTCCTTTAGTTGCTGGACCTTTGGATGTATTACTCATATTGCTACCCCCTTATTTAAGGATCCACCTAAGGCTCCATTAAAATTATTTTCTAGATTAATACATTACTTCTATTTTACAGATTTGTAATTTGAATATATTGTGTGTATTTCTTTATCTCCACCATAAACATGACTTTTCAGTAAACAGCATAGATGACCCAACTTTAACATATCCATATTTACCAGAACTATTTTTTACTCTTATATACTTGCTACTTCCCTTGTGGTATAGTGCATAAATATAAGCCTTACTACCCTTATTTATAGTAAATGCTTTCTTTTTACCACTTGTACTTGTATATGCAGTTAATTTTTTAGCCGCTACATATTTATTTTTTCTAGTACTACTGTCTGTATTAGCACTATATTGATTATAAACATTGTATCCTTTTATTTGTACTTTATCATAAATATAAAAACATCCTATTGCCTTTGCAAAACTGCCATATCTTCCTTGTTCATATTCTTCAAAAGTTACCATTCCATTGTTAGGATCATAGCTTTTTAACATTGCATCTTTATAGTGCTTATTTACCATACATTTATTGTTTTTGAATTTAAGTATTTTTGTTCCCCACTCACTATCTCCTGACCAATAAAAAACAATCTCTGAACTTTTGTCCTTTTTATTAAAATCGTAAATCTTCACATCATAATTACCATAATCAGTGTAATAATTTGAGTCCAATGTTTTAGTTGTGTTATTTACTTTTAATAATAATTTATGACCTTTGTTATAAACTTTTATACTGTCCTTATCTCTATCTCCGTCTAAATCATATTTATAAGTCTTTCCAATTTTCAACTGTTTCTTATACGCTGTAGCAGCATAGGAACTGTTAATATCGCTTATAAAAACACTTCCAACTATCATACTTATTGATAGGAATAAAACACTTACTTTTTTTATTTTTTTCATATCAAACACCCCCTACAGTAATATTAGCATATTATTTATTGGTAATATAAGTAAAATAAAAAGCTAATAATTTCAATAACTGAAATTATTAGCTCAACTTCCTATCAATATTACATGACTTCCCACACTTATACTCTATGACGAAACAAGCGCTTTAACCTTATCTAATATATTTCTTAACAACCTTAGCCACAGGAACACCTATAATTAGTCCTACAACTATCTGAGTAACATTTCCTGGCACAGACGCCAAAGGCTGCACATAATTTCCATATAATATTATCTCCGTTACATAATAACCAAATATCATCCAAATACCTGACACTACTATGGCAAAAACATTAGTTAAAACACTGTTTCCTTTTTTGTTGTTAGACCAGGCAATTCTTCCTATAATATATCCCATAACCCCTCTAACTATAAATGTAAATGGTGCCCACATTGCCCATTCTGATAGTAAATCAAACAACCCCATACCAAAAGCACCAGCTATAGCACCTTTTTTCTTGCCAAATACAATTGCTGAAATAAATAACATTGTATTTCCTAAGTGTACCAATCCTCCACTTGATGCTATGGGCAGTCTTATGTTAATAAACCTTGTTGCTATAAATACTAATGCTATAAGTAAAGCCGTTTCTACTAAATCCCTAGTTTCTATAGTTTTTCTACGTTCATTTGATATTTGCATTTTATATCCCCCACCCACATATTTATTTGTAGTATTTATTAAACAAACTTACTAAAGATCCATTTCCTTTAAAACCTAAATCTTTTAAACTATTATCTAAAATATCTAATATATATATTATTTTATCTAGTTTTGCATTTTCGCCCATATGGCCAATTCTAAGTAATTTGTCCACATATTCTCCCAGTGATGTTCCTATTATTGTGTTGTATTTTTCACCTATATACTTAGTTAAATTTAGAGCTCCTATACTTTCAGGTATAACTAGTGCAGTTACAGTATTAGAGTATCCACTGTTTAAAAATAACTCCCCACCATATTCTTTAAGTGCATCTCTTGTAGCTTTTGCAATTCTTTCATGTCTTTTTATTGTATTTTCTATTCCTTCTTCTAATATATTTTCCAAAGCTCTATCCAAACTTATAATGTCGCTTATAGGCATTGTATATGGGAAATATTTTTGTTCATAGTAATCTTCCCATATTGTTAAATTGCAGTAGAAACCTATTATTTTACTTTTTCTATTTTTCATAGTATTTTTGGCATCTTCACTTACACTAACTATACTAAGGCCTGGTTGAGCTGATATGGCTTTTTGAGATCCTCCAAGTACCATATCTATTTGCCAATCATCTACCAAAAGTTTTTCTCCAACCATGGCTGCCACTGAATCTACAACAGTAAGTATGTTGTACTTTTTAAGTAATGGAGATATTTTGCTCAAATCATTTAAAACTCCTGTTGGTGTATCACAGTGGACTATAGTTGCATATTTAAAATCATGGTCTTTTTCTAAAAATCTTTCTAATTCCTCCACATCTATAGCTTTTTTATAGCATTTACTAAAAAGTACAGCTTCACCACCATACATAGTTACAAAATCCTCAAAACCTTTTCCAAATACACCATTATCTATAACTAAAACCCTATCATCCTTCTCTGTCAGTGATGCACAGGCTGCTTCTAATCCCAATATACCTTCTCCACTTAGTATGTACACGTCATTTTTAGTGTTTATTATTTTTGCCATTTTATCACAAGTGTTTTTATAAAATTCAACAAAATCAACATCCACATCTGGATTTGTAGTTTTTATACTTCTCGCTTGTCTTACATTTTCCCTAACATTACTTGGACCTGGCATATATACATTTTTATTGTTCATAATTTCCTCCCCTTGTTAAATACTTATGAAATAATTATATATGATTTTTTTATTTATATAATACAATTTTGTCTTTTTCAATAATTGTACTAATACACTTTATTGTAATAAAAGTATAAACAAGTTCATAAAAATTCATGATAAATACAAAAAAGCTGCTTATCTCAATTGATACGCAGCCTTTTATCTATATTATTTCTTCATTATTCAAAACATTTATTAATTCCATCAGCTATAGCTTTTGCTATTTTAGGATGATTTTTTGTATTACTAACAAATGTATCATCTTCCTTATTAGACAAGAATCCCATCTCTATCAAAACAACAGGCACTTTTGACCAGTTAAATCCTGTCAAATCATCTCTTTCTATAACCCCTCTATCCTTTATACCTACTTCCTTCACATATGTATTAAGTATTTTTGTTCCATAAGATTTACTAATTTTATAAAAACTTGATGTATATTCATTTTTAGCAGGAACATGCATAGATGCACCTTTCACACTACTATCTTCACAAGAATCTCCATGAATTCTCACTACCAAATCCGCATTATTTTTGTTACCAACTTCAGCTCTTTCTATATTACTCTTAGACTCTGCCACATCACTTTTAGTTAAAATCACATTATATCCCTTTGACTCTAGTTCCTTTTTTAGTAAAGATGCCACAGACATAGTAGTTTTGTGCTCTGGTATATTTGTGAATGCTCCTGTTGCTCCTAAGCCATCTTTTAGTTTTGTTTTAGAAGAATCTGGTGATACTGGTTCATTTCCTGATGTCCCTGTTGATGAATGTCCTGGATCTATAACTATATTAATCTTCGAATTATCATCTTTCTTAGAGTCATTATTTTTATCACTTTGTGCATCTTCTACTTTATTTTTTTGTTCATCCTTATTTTCCCCAGAATTTGTTTTAGCGCAGCCAGTAATGAAAGCTAACATGCTTACTGCCACAAATAATAAAATAATTTTCTTTTTCATATTATCTCCCCTTTTTTATTTACTCTTTATTTATATTCTAAATATAAAACTTTGTAACTTGTGTTTTTACATGACTGTAATTATAACATAGCAAAACAGTCTCTTTTTCTATTGTACAATAAATGTAGTATTTATAATAGGAATAGAATAAATTAAACCTGGTACAAAACTAAATATGTATAATACAAAAGGTATACACATTTTTGTGTATACCTTGATTATGTAAATTTCTTAGAAGTGTTCTCCATTTTCATAATACTTCTCTTTTTCAAAAACTGTAAAAGCTAAATCCATACTTTCTATATTTAGGTTTTCTCTTATATTATTAGTGATTATTTTAGCTACTGTATCTTGCACCTCTTGACCTCTATCAAACCAAGCTACTTCTACAAATGGATATACATCTGCTATCTTACCATTTCTTATAGCAACAGACTTTATACATTCTATTTCAAAATAATCTCTTGGGCATTTTACTGCTTCTACTAATTCATCAATCATCTTTTCACTTATCGTGCAGATGTCATTTTCATTTATTCCTCTTACTTTTATTTGTGGCATAACGCTCCTCCTGTTGTTGAATTTATTACTTATATTTATTTTACTATTTATAAGATGTTTCCCTTATAGGACCACCTTGTAATAGATATATTATAACAAATTATCAAAAAATAACAAAAGGGCTAGTAAATAATCTCCCTTAAATTTAATGAAACTGTTTTGACATTGGAAAGCAATTCAATATTATGTATAATATAATCAAAGTTGGCAATTGGTATATAATGCAAAATATTAGTTATATTTAGGAGGTTGATTATGGTACTGCTTGACAAAAAGATTAATTTTCAAGCTCTAGATAATTTAGAAGAGATTAAAAATAAATGGATAGAAGTATTTGCAGGACATTTAACAGAAAAAGAAAGAATAGATGAAATAGGTATGGATGGTTATTTATGGCATGTATTTAGTTATGAGAAAAGAGATTGTTTAGAAGGTAATGAGGCAAGAAAAGCATTTGATGAATTGAGAAAAAGAGGGTATTATATTTTCTTTGAAGATTATGTATATGATTATTACTCATCTGAATATGAAAATAAAGTTTTTGAGGTTTTTGATTGGGATAAAGCTCAGGCCAAAGACTTTAATAAAGAAGACGATATATATATTGTAGATAAATACTTTAGATGGACTTATGTAAATACCCATGAAAGAAATTGGCTTGGACCTTATTTTTGCAAGTTGTAAACAATTAAAATAAGGGATATATGCGCTCATATATCCCTTTAATTTATACTAATCTAATATTTGTATAGATATGTTTCTAACTCCCCAGCTATTGCACTGTGAATCCGAATTCATAAATATATCTATTTTATTTCCTTTTATTCCTCCACCACAGTCTTCTGCTATGAATGTTTTTCCAAATCTAGGTATATAGACTCTTGTTCCATAAGGTATAACATCTGGGTCTACAGCTATTGTTCCCCATTTAGGTTTTGTTCCTGTTGCAGTTATACCATCTCCACTGTAAGCTGTAGCTGAGACTACTATATTTTTATTTGATGAAGATGAAACTTCTGATTCTGATAATTTATCTTGTGATGATTCTTTTTTGCTTGATGATACCTTTGCACTTGATGATTCTTTTGAACTTGATGATTCTTTTGAATCAGAACCCTTTGAAGTTTTATTACTTGTCATTAAAGCCACATCTGTATCTAAATGTGAGCTATGTACCCATCCAGTTTTTCCATCTGAAGTTTGAAGTTTATACCATCCATCTAATGATGATATTACTTTTACCTTTTGTCCTTCATCCAAAACTTTTATAACGTCATAATTAGTTGATGCTCCTTTTCTCATGTTAGCAACGTCTTTTAAAGTTCCATTAGCATCACTGTCTGACCATGCAAATTTAGCATCTGATACTTTTATATATTTTCTATATGACCAGCCTACTTCACCATCTGAAGTTTTAACTTTGTACCAGTCACCTTTTTTTGATAAAACTTTTACACTTTCTCCCTTTTCATGAACACTAATTATTTCATTTTCAATTGATGGACCTTTTCTGAAATTTAAATATTCTGTTACTGTTCCTAAAACAGCACTTGCTTCTTCTTTTTCTTGTTTTGAAGCATCTACATATTTACCATATGACCAACCTGTTTCATTGTCTGAAGTTTTAACTTTGTACCAACCATTTGACTCTGATAATATTTTTATATTTTCCCCTTGATCAAGTACCTCTTTAACATTGTGTTCAGTAGATGCACCTTTTCTTAGGTTTAGATCTTCCTTTACTGTTGCTGCTTGAGATTCTACAGAAGCACAAGCCCCTAGTGCCATTGCCATTGATACAAAAGCTGTTGTTTTTAAAGTATTTTTTAACATATATATTCCTCCAATATCGTTTTATAGAATAATCTTTCTAAATAAAATATTGTGCCTTTAGCCACTTAATTTTTAAATCTATACTTATATATTATTACAACTTTGTAACTTTTGGAAGTGTTTTTTGTAAATTATTTACAAAACGTTTACAAAATATATGTTTTATTTCTAATCTTTCATAGTTCAAACCCAGTATTTCCAGCATTTAAGCCCTTTGTGTATTTTTTTAATTTTTTTCGTTTTTGTAACCTTTGTAACTTTTGTAAAATGACTCTTTTTTAAAATATTGCTAACCATACTAATATATTCTATATAAAAAAAAATATGTTTCTTTAACAATAAATTTTCATCTCTCATCATCAGTTTTTAATCTTTCACTTCCATAAAAATTAGCACTACTATATTAGTTTTTTCCTACTTTTCTTTTCCTAATTTTCTTTTGATAATATAGGCCTTATTTTTAATATTTGATTTTTATCATCCTATCTCCTTTAATTTTAAGTAAAAAAAACACCCCAATCGTTAGAATTTTGATCCAACAATTGGGGCGTAGTACAAAAAATATCCCTTTTATTTTTTATTTATATTAATCTACTAACAATAAATTCTATAATATAACATCCCTATTGCAGTCTTTTGAATATATGTATGATAAATTTTCTCTACCTACTCCATAACAGCATTGTGGTACATAAGGTCCAAACCAAATATAATCATTTTTCTTAACAGGTATCCATGTATTGTCCAAATTATAAAGACCTTCACCAGACAACAAATACGCTCCATGCTCTTGTACATGGGTCTCAATAAATGGATGACAAGCTCCAGGATAAAAAGTTAATATGTGAAAGTTCATATCAAATGCTAAATCTTTTGGCAAAAAGTCTATTATTTTAACATTAGCCATATTGTCATAATCTACTTCATCTTGTTCTTTTATGTTGGAAACTACAACCCAAGGTTTATAATCTTCCAATGGTTGATATTTTTGCTTATACAAAAATAGTTTAGAGTCATTACCATATATATTTTCTAAATTCATAGTTTCCCAAGGAGTGCAATATACATATCCTCCAGATTCAATTATATATTCTTCATTTTTTATAGTTACTTTAATTTCACCTTCTATGCAATAAACAAAGGTTTCTATACCATTTCCGCCAAATCCTTTAGTTGTTCTTCCACCTTTATTCATTGTTATTATGTAATCTACAAAACTTGCACCTAGTTTTGGTGACGCTAATATTGATATTCTACAATTTTCAAATCCTGGTACTACATTATTTACTAATCCTTCTGGTGCTATTAGTGCAAAACTTCCATGGTTGATTATTGATCTAGATGTTAACAAATCATTTGGATATCCCATTTAAATTCACCCCTAAAAATATATTTTATAATTTAATATTAATGCAGTGAACAGTGTATTAGCAACATTGGATAAGTTTCTAAAGTCTGATGTAGTTATAGTAAATGGACATAGAACAGATTAGATTGTATAAAAAAAAAGACCCAATGGGTCTTTTTTTATACAATCTATATATAAAAATTATAATATAGTTATATTTTCAGCTTGAGGTCCTCTAGCGCCTTGAACTATTTCAAAGCTTACTTTTTGTCCTTCTTCTAATGTTTTGTATCCATCAGTTTGTATAGCTGAGAAATGTGCGAATACATCATCTCCACCTTCTACTGATATAAATCCAAATCCTTTGTCATTGTTAAACCATTTTACTGTTCCGTTAGTCATTTAATAATTCTCCTTAACCTTTTTACATGTTTATATTTTTTTACTTCATATGTTATTATATACTATTTTAAGATATTTTACACACTTTTTTGAAATATATTTAATAATTTATTTTATTTACCGTGTTTATTTGATTTTAATACTTTTTATACTACTATAATCACCATATATTTTTTTGCTATTTACTATATTATATGCTCTAACTTTAAAGTAATAAGTTTTTTTACTCTTTAAATATTTTTTTGAATAAATTGTATTTGATAATCCTTTTGAATCTTTTATAGTTGTGTATTTTCCATTTTTTGAAGTTGCCATTTTTACTTCATATCCACTTGCATTTTTTACAAGATCCCAGACTATATGTCCTTCACCTTTTGTTGGTGATTTAATACTTACACTAACGACTCTAGACAATCTAGTAGTGAAATTAATTTCTTTTGAACTATTGTCTTCATAAAATTTTTCATTTACTCTTTTGTAAGGTACTACTTTTATTGTATAGTCTGTTCCCGATTTTAGATTTTTTAATGTAGTGCTTATTGTAGATGATGTGGCTGAGTTTTTAACTGCTAAAGTACGTACATACTTACTAGAATTTTTTTCTTTTTTATATATATAATATCCATCAGCTTCTTTCACTTTATTCCATTTTATTGAAACAGATCTTGTTTTGGTATTGCTTAATGTAATATTTTTTGTACTATTTGGTATTATATTAAATGTGATTTTTTTACTTCCAATATACTTACCAATACCTTTTATTGTAATGTTTCCTAATCCAACATTTTTATTATTTGAAAAAGAAAGTTTGAAATCAGTTCCTTCTTTTAATACCTTTCCTTTATAGGTTATTTTTAGTAAAGGTTTAATTTCTTTTCCTGTATATCTTTTACTTGAAATTGTTCCAATGGTAGTTTTACTTATTTGTATTGGTTCTTCAAGTGCTACAAAGTTTATCGAATCATTAAGTGCAACAGCTTCAGCTGCTGTATTCTTATATCCATATATAGTCAGATTGTTACAATTTTTAAAAGTAGGCGTACTATATGTATTTTCATAAATTATTTCTACACTTTTGGGAATTACTATTTTTTTAAGAGAGCTACATTCTTCAAAAGCTCCTTTACCTAATTTCTTAGCACCAATAGGTATATCTATTTCTTCCAAATTAGTACATCCTTCAAATGTGTAATCACTTATTTCCTTTATATTATTACTAAGTTTAATCTTTTCTAGATTATTGCAATTATCAAAAGCGTGACTTCCTATGGTATTTACTGTGTTTGGTATGTCTATTTCTTTTAATGATGTGCAATTTTTAAATGCAGCAATACTTATATTTTTTAAGTTTTCTGGCAACTTTATTTCCTGTAACTTTTCACAACCTTCAAAAGCATTTGAAAATATTGTTGATACACTATCAGGTATTGTTACATTTTGTAATTCAGTTGCTTCATAAAATAAATTCTATGATATTGTTTTAAGCTTATTTGGTAAAACGATGCTTTTTATTTTTGTTTCACCAAAATTACTATCGCCTATACTAGTTATTGAATCTGGTAAGTTTATTTTTTCAAGATTATTACAGTCATTAAATGCATTTTTCTCTATTATTTTAATACCATCATTTAATTTAACTTCTTTTAAATTGTAACAGTTGAAAAATGTCCAAGGTTTTAATTTTTCCACTGATGAAGGTATATTTATGAACTCTAATTTTTGACAATTTGAAAAAGCCCTCTTTTCTATAGTTTCTAATCCTTGTGGTAATTCAATAGTAGTAAATTGATTTCCCATAAATGCATCTGTTTCTATAGTCTTTAAATTTTTAGGTAGTTTAATTTCCTTAAGTGAATAATTTCCTCTAAAAGCTGAGTCCCCTATTACTTGCACACTATCAGGCATTTCAATTGATTTAAAAGTAGTAAAAGCAAAGCAATTTTCTGGAATTTCTTTTATTGAATTTGATAATTTAACTTCTACTAAATCTCCACATTGGCTAAATGCGCTTGGCCCAATATAAGTTACACTATCTGGAATTTCTATTGTTTTATATTTATAACTCATACAAAATGCAGCTCTTCCTATTTTTTTTACTGTGTCTGGAATTTTAATTGAATAAAATCCTGATTGTTTAAATGCACTATCAGCTATTTCTGATACTTCGTAGCCTTTTATATGACTTGGTATTACTAAATCTGTCACTCTATAATAATCATAGCCTGTTATTATGGCTTTATTGTCCTCAATTTTATAGATAAGGCCTTCCTCTGTTTTTTCACCTTGCTCTAAAGCATTTATGCTAAAAAAATTCCCCAATATAAGCACACTACATAGTAACAAGGTTAATATTTTACTTATTATTTTTTTCATTTTTACCCCCAAATTATTTTATTAAATTAATTATATCATCACTTATATAAAATTTATTTATATTATTGTAATAAGTTTTATTTTTTGTAAATATATTCCATTTATCTTGTTTATTCTTAGATCACATATTTATTTAAGCAAAAAATATGAAGGTGTTCTAACTATAATAAGTATTAGAACACCTTCATGGCTAAATTTTTATATCATTACAGTTGCCATCCAACAGCCTCTTTTCTTACATCAATAAATTGTTTATATATACCCTCTTCTTTAATCAAACTATGATGGTCGCCTCGTTGTACAATTTTCCCATCATCTACAACTAAAATTTGATCTGCATTTCTAACAGTTTTCAATCTATGGGCAATCATAATTATAGTTTTATTTCTTGTTAATTCTTCAATAGCATCTTGAAGTTGTTTTTCATTTTCTGCATCTACATTTGCTGTAGCTTCATCTAAAATTATAATTGGTGCATCTTTAAGCATGGCTCTTGCTATAGATATTCTTTGTTTCTCTCCTCCAGAAAGGGATGTTCCTCCTTCACCGATTACGGTATCATATCCATTTGGTAGATTTATAATAAAATCATGGCAACTAGCTTTTTTAGCTGCTTTTATTACGTCTTCTCTAGATGCATTATTACTACCAAATTTTATATTATTAGCCACTGTGTCTTGAAATAAATAAACATCTTGAAATACCATACTAATATTTTTTAGTAAACTATCTAATTTATATCTTCTTATGTCATTTCCTCCCAATGTTATTTTTCCCTTATCCACATCAAAAAATCTAGCTATTAAGTTGCATATGGTAGTTTTACCTCCTCCAGAAGGCCCTACAATTGCTGTGGTTGTATTTTGTGGAATATCAAACAACATATTATCAATTACTTTTCTATTTTCATAACTAAAACTTACATTATCAAAATTAATATCATAATTTTTAGGAATTATTTCACTACCCTCCACATCCATTACAGGAGTATCAAATACTGTATTAACTTTGTCTACACAATTATCCATTACTCTAAGAAGAGCAGAATAATTGCCTGCAGATTCCAATTGCCCATAGATTATAAATGAACAAATTATCATTAATACACAGTTTATAAGAGTCATTGAATTATTTAAATAAAAATAGATTGAGGCTAATATTACTAATATTCCCATAGATTTTAGTACAAAAGTTTGAAGACCCATAATAGGTATAAATGTTTTTTCCATTTTATAATTTATATCATTATTATCCTCAATAGCTTTTATTACTTTTTGGTTTGATTGATGTGATAAATCATAAGATTTCACTATGGAAATTCCTTGTATATATTCTAATATTTTCTCAACTAGTCTGCTGTCACTTTCAGTTTTAATAGGTGACAATTTGTTGGATTTTTTTTGCATAATATTGTTTACACCAAGAAAAATTAATATTCCTAAAAATATAAGAATACCTATTCTATAGTCATAAATCAAAACACATATTCCTATGATACACGTATTTATAAACCCTTGAGTAGATAACATTATAACTCTTGTTGCCACATCTTGTAGCATTTCTAGTGTATTAGTAGTAATAGAGGTTATATATCCCAAGCTATTATCATTTAAATAACCCATTGGCACATATTTTAAATGCTGTGCAATATCAATACGTTTATTCGCACATAATTCATACCCCCCTATGGTTTGCTTCATTGTGATTTTGTTTTTTAGTATGGAACAACCTACTATACTTACAATCATAATACCTAAACTTAAAAACATAGTTTTCTCCGTCATATTATTTTCTAGCATATCTTTAAGTACAATGGCTATGGCAGGGATTCTTATTGCTTCAAATATGGAATAAAAAACACTCAATATAATAGAATCATAGAAGTATTTTTTATATTTCCCAGAAAAATCAAAAAACTTATTAAATATTTTCAACATTATATAGCCACCTCTTTTCTATCTTTAACACTATTATGAGCTTTCCACATTTCTTTATATAATTTGCACTTTTTAAGTAGGTCTTCATGTGTTCCTGTGCTTTCTATTTTCCCATTATTAATAACTATAATTTGACTAGCATCTACAATAGTAGAAAGTCTATGAGCTATAACTATCAATGTTTTTCCTTTTACAAGTTTTCCTACAGCCTTTTGCAAAATCACTTCATTTTCTGGGTCTGTATATGCAGTTGCTTCATCTAAAATTACAATATCTGCATCTTTTAACATGGCTCTTGCAATACTAATTCTTTGTCTTTCTCCACCGGACAAATGACCTCCACTAGAGCCAGCAACTGTATTGTATCCATTTTCAAGTTTCAAAATAAATTCTTCGCATCCACTTTTTCTAGCTACTTTCTTTACATCCTCATCTGAGGCTTTTAGATTTCCCATACGAATATTGTTCATTATAGTATCATTAAATAAATAACTATCTTGAGATACATAAGCTATTTTTTCATTAAGTATTTCTAAAGGTATATCTTTAATGTTTATTCCATCAATTTCTATAGCCCCTTTATTCACGTCCCAAAGTGAGGCTATTAATTTAGCTATTGTAGATTTTCCTCCTCCTGATGGTCCAACTAATGCATTTACTTGACCACCTTTTATATTTAAGTTTACATTATTTAATACTTGTTTTTTATCATAAGAAAAGCATACATTTTTCAGTTTTATATTATTAAAGGATAATTTTTTATTTAAAACATTTGGTCTTTTTAAATCATCTTTTTCTAATACACTATTAATATCACCTATTATTGTTTTTATTTTGGCTATATCGTCTGAATAAGACACAGCTGTTATAAGTGGTGTCATAACTCCTAGGGCTAAAATTATAATATTTATAAAATTTTCTGAAGTTAAGCTTCCATTTATATAAAACATGCACCCAATAGGTAGTACTCCTATTAGTACTGCTGGAAATACTGATATGGCAATTGAAAAATAAACATTGCATTTATCCATCCAATCTATAGCGGAATGAGCTGCTTCGTATGCTGCTTTAGTGAATTTTTCATAGGATGATGCAGATTGATTAAAAGCCTTTATAACTTTTATTCCTGCCACATACTCAACTGATGTGGCATTTAATATTTTGTTTTTGTTAATATAATTGCCATAATTTTTTTCATAATCTTTAGTCATCATCATATAACATAATATTCCAAGGGGAACGGTTATTAAAGATGCAAGTGCCATTCTCCAATCTATGGTAAAGATGTAAATAACAATTGCAAAAGGAACGAGTAAATTAGATGTCATTTCTGGAACAACATGGGCTAGCGTTGTTTCTATACTATCTATCTTTTCTACTATTATGGATTTCATAGTGCCTGAAGGTATGTTCAAAACATCTCCAAGGGGCATATTAGCCAATTTTTCAATAGATCTTTTTCTCACATTAGCTATAACTGTAAAAGTAGCTTTATGAGATAAGGTAGTTGATATGCTATGAAATAACACGCGCAAAAACCAAGACACTATACATATAACACAAAGATTAACATAATTATTAAAATCCTTAACTCCATTGACTAAATCAACAACTATTCTCGCAACCAAATAGTAGGGTAATATACTACAAGCAACTCCTATTACTGCACATATAACTGAAATTATATAATACTTTTTGTGATCACTTGCAAAATCAATAAGACTTGCAATAGTGCTTTTTTTATTCATTTATACCACATCCTTATTAAAATTCATTATTTCTATATCTTAATGGTGTAAACCCAATAACAGATTTAAAAGCCGCTGCAAATTTACTAGGGTTGTCATATCCTAAATAATTAGCTATATTGCTAATATTGTCATTACTTTCCTTCAACAAAATACAAGCTTCATTCATTCTATAGGATTTCATATAACTATATATGGAGTCTCCATATACTCCTTTGAAACATTTTTTCATTGTAGTTAGTGGATAATCAAATTTATTAGATAATTCTTCTAAAGTAATATGTTTATCCATATTTTTGATCATATATTTTTCAATTTCCTTTACTTTGTCCACTTGAGATTTTGTAAAATAATTTCTATCTTCTTTATCTTTATTTACATCTAAAGTTTTGAAAAAAAGTAGCAACTCTAATATTTTTATTTTTAAATAAGAATCTCTTATTTTGTCATCTACTTGGTACAATTCATTAAAGACATGCTCTATTCCACTTTTTGTTCTCATTATAAATGGTTCGTTTTTTTTGCATAACTTGTCTTTTAGGTCATATAAATCCACATCAAAATTATCCAAAACTTTCTTTATGCTCTGATTAGCTTCGTCTAAATAGAAAACCACTGTTATACCAGTATATTTTTTTAGAGGAAATCCAAATATTTTTCCATGATGCTCTCTTATACTTATTTGCATATCCCCTTGTTTCAAATACAAATAATCATTATTGTGACATATCCACTCCATTCTGCCTTCTTTGCAATAATCTATACAAAACATATTAATGTCGCTTTTAAAATTAGATGTACACTCCCTCATATTAAATTCATTATAAGTAATATAAACTCCAGGAAATACCTTATATGATTTGAATCCACCACTACCTGTATTATTTTTTATCTTGAATATTTCTGGATTATTGCCTTTTATAATTTGGTCAAAACTTTCAAATACATCAAATGAATATCTTTGTGATAAAAACATCCCCACCCCTCCTATTATATTAATCTTTTTCACGATACAGTTAGTTTCAACTAACTATATAGTAGCAAATATATTTGTCTTTCTTCAACTCCATATTGGTTTTTATAATCCATTTGGACATTGACTTTAGACTTATTGTTTTTACATAAAATTTATGATAATGTAAAATTAATAGAAATGGAGGTAACTTATGAAAAAACAAGAATCTATAGAAAATTATTTAGAAACTATTTTAATACTGTCTAATAGATTAAGTTCAGTTAGATCCATAGATATAGTAAAAGAACTAGGCTATAGTAAACCTAGCATTAGTGTTGCCATGAAAAACCTTCGTACAAAAGGATATATAAACATGGACGATGATGGCTATATTACTTTAACTACTGATGGAAATAATTTAGCTAAATCCATTTATGAACGTCATATAGTTTTATCTAAAGCTTTAATGTCAATTGGTGTATGTGAAGAAACCGCAAAGGAAGATGCCTGTCTTATAGAGCATATTATTAGTGAAGAATCTTTTGAAAAAATCAAATTATATCTAAGTAAAAAATAAAAGTATAAATGATTGTATTAAAAAAGTGATATAACCCATAAATTTTCATGAGATATATCACTTTTTTATAAGAAATAATAAATAAAAGTAGCATATATTTTAATTATTTTTTTACATTATTATAGTTTTCCAAAGCTTTTTTCCAATTGATCACATTAACCCAATTATCTATATAATAAGCCCTGTTGTTTTTATACTGCAAATAGTAAGCATGTTCCCACAAATCTATGCAAATAATCGGTGTTAAATTATCTGATATAGGTGAGTCTTGATTAGCTGTTGTAATTACAGATAATTTCCCATAACTATCAGATACAAGCCATGCCCATCCTGAGCCAAATACACTTGATGCAGCTTTCTTGAATTCATCCATAAAATTATTATAAGTTCCAAAATCTCTTTCAATTGCCTTTTTCAATTCACCAGAAGGAGCCGTTTTACTAGGTGTCATAATAGAAAAGAAAAACTCATGATTATATACTCCACCAGCATTATTTTTTACAGGTTTGTAGATTTCTTTTGGTAGAGAATCTAGATTTTTCAACAATTGCTCCAAAGAGTAACTTTGGTACTTGGGGTAATTTGCCAAAGCTTTGTTTAAATTAGCTACATAAGTTTCGTAATGTTTATCATGATGATAAGTCATAATTTCATTGCTTATAAATGGTTCTAAAGCATTGTATGAATATGGCAGTGGCACTGCTTTAAATTCTTGAATGTCCTTTAACCCCAAGGAAAATATACTTATGTAAGTTGTAAAAAGAAATAAAAATCCAAATCCTACTGCTAATAATTTTTTTCTCATATTTTATCACCTCAACAATAGTATGTCTTAAATAGTGGAAAAATATTTTATATTATATAAGAGCCTATGAAATTTTCATAAGCCCTTATAATCCTTGCCATTACTTTCTTCACCTAAACCATTATTATAATCTAACCGTATAATAACAGCATCTCTATCTCATTTAACCTGACCAAACATACTTACGATTTAATGTTATATTTTGACACAATAAGACAATATTTAGAATATATTGCTTTAAAGGAGGTGATTTGTATTAATATATTCTATCAATTATTAAATAAAATAAAACACCCATTTACAAAGCCCTTAAGCAATACAATAGATGATAATTTAGTAAATATAATGACAGAAGAATTTACAACAGAGTCACCTACAGTTAGTATGGAAATATTATTTACCATTCCAAAAGAATTCTTAAAATCTCCTAATAAAGAACTTACCCCTCAACTTTGCTGCTCTTACATTTATGATTTTCAAGTATTAGATTCTTTGGATAAGTATTATACACCTATTGATAATCCATGCGGTAAAGATTTACCACAGATTATAGGCACATATTATCTTAATAACAAGTATGTAAGCTGCTCGGTTTCCTATAACGCAGCCCTTTTGCAAAATGGTGATGTGCTTGCTTTAGAAAGGAATTTTTATACTGTGTTACCATTTTTATATTGTGGAGGTCAATATATTAAATATCCAATAGAAGATGATTTTGTAGTTAATTTAAATGTATTAGAAAATCCTGTAAGTCCCATAGGTGAAACGGAAGAATATTATTTCTATCAAATTACTGTGGAAAGCAATATTTCTTTGATTACAGTAGTAATTGTTGATGAGAGTGATGTTAATACTTTGACACAGTTAAATAGTATTTTAGGTAAACCAAGTGATAATAATTCCTTTACTCTTAAAGAATTATCATCTATTACAGATTTGTCTTATGATTTTGTTGATATAAGTAGCATTTATTTAGACATATTTAGATACTTACCTAATTTAAGAAATTTAACTATGACTAACTGCCAAATTGATTCAATTTTTCCTCAGATGTTTAACTTAGATAACTTAGAAAATTTAAATTTATCTAGTAATAATTTAAAATCCTTGCCTGCTGAGATTGTTGACCTACCTCATTTACAATCTATAAATTTAAATAATAATGAACTTGCTGATTTGTCTGTATTTGAAAATACTAGTACTACAGTTATGGCTGAAAACCAAGAAATTCATATTGATATGCTTGATAAAAATTCTATTTCTAATAGATATGAATTAGACTCAAACTTTTTGCGCGACTGTGATAATAATGTTTGTGATGTAGAATCTACTACAGGAAGTATAGTTGGAGGTATTATATCATGGAATAGTACTGAAGGTGGCAAAATTGTTGATTTTCAATTTACTAATCATGATAACTTCTTTGGCAGTGTTTTTGTATATTTAAAAGATTATAATTATTCTATTACTGATGAAGGTGTTATTACTAGCTATACCCCACAAGATTCTTCAGTTACTGATGTGAGTATTCCTAAGTTTATTAATGGTATAGAAGTAAAGGCTATTGGTAACATTGCATTTTACTGGTGCTCTAGTTTAACTTCTATCATAATTCCTGATAGCGTTACTTCTATTTGGGATAGTGCCTTTTACCATTGCCATAGTTTATCTTCTGTTATAATTCCTGATAGTGTTACTTCTATTGGGAGTGCGGCATTTTTCTATTGCTCTAGTTTATCTTCTATCATAATTCCTGATAGTATTACTTCTATTCGTGACTATACTTTTGCTAATTGCTCTAGTTTAAATTCTATCACAATCCCTAATAATCTTACTTCCATTGGAGATCACGCATTTTACTCGTGCTCTAGTTTAGATTCTATCATAATCCCTGATAGCCTTACTTCCATTGGTTATCGTGCATTTTACTGGTGCAGTAATTTAACTTCCATCATAATACCTGATAGCGTTACCTATATTGGTGAGTTGGCCTTTAGTCATTGTAATATTTTACGCTCTATAACTATATCATGCAACTTATGTGGTTCTTCTTCTAACTGGTTTGATACTTATGCTACAAGGACCCTAACAATTACTGCCTCATCAGAAGATATAGATCCTAACTCTGATTTTAGCATATTACTGAATTTCTGGACAAATTGCGCAAATAATCTAAATTTAGATACTTTTTATATTACAGGTAAATACCTAGTTATTGATGGCGAAACAAAAAACTTAAATTCATAAAGTGTTTGAGTATATAATCGAGTGGCTCAATGCCACTCGATTTAGAATGAGCAAAATATTTTACATTATAAAAGAGCCTATGAAATTTTCATAAGCCCTTATAATCCTTGCAATTACTTTCTTCATCTTCAGTTTTCAAAATCATTTCACATCATATCGATCTGCGTTCATTACTTTATTCCAAGCATATACAAAATCCTTCAAGAACTTAACCTGAGAGCCTTCACTTGCGTAAACTTCTGCAATGGCACGAAGTTGAGCGTCAGAACCAAAAATAAGGTCAACTGGAGTTCCTTTCCACTTTAGTCTTCCTGTTGTTCTATCACGTCCTTCAAATATTTGTTCATCGTTGGAGCTAGGTTGCCAAACTGTATCCATATCTAAAAGATTAACAAAGAAGTCATTTGTAAGAGCTTCTGGTTTCTTTGTAAAAACACCATATTGAGATTTTTTATAGTTAGTGTCTAACACACGCATACCACCTAATAAAACTGTCATTTCAGGAGCAGTCAAAGTTAAAAGCTGTGCACGATCAATTAATAATTTGTCTTGCATCATTGAATACTCTGGCTTTACATAGTTTCTAAATCCATCTGCTTTTGGTTCAAGCACAGCAAAAGATTGAATATCAGTTTCTTCTTGTGATGCATCTGTGCGCCCTGGAGTGAAAGGAACTCTGATTTTATATCCTGCTTTTCTTGCTGCTTTTTCAATTCCTACACATCCTCCTAGCACAATCAAATCTGCCAAGGATACTTTCTTATTCACTTTATTTGATTTTAACTGTAAGTAATTAAAGTCTGATTGTATTTTTTCAAGAATTTGTAAAACCTTATTTAATTGGTCTGGTTCATTAACCTCCCAGGACTTCTGTGGTTCTAGACGAATTCTTGCTCCATTTGCACCACCACGTTTATCAGATCCTCTAAATGTAGATGCAGAAGACCAAGCTGTATAAACAAGCTGTGACACGGATAAATTAGACTCTAAAATTTTATTTTTAAGATATTTAATGTCTTCTTTGTTAACTTGTTCATAATCAGCTTTTGGCACAGGATCTTGCCATATAAGTTGTTCTTTTGGAACCTCCGGACCTAGATACCTTGAAATAGGACCCATATCTCTATGAGTCAATTTAAACCAAGCACGTGCAAAATCATCAGCAAATTTTTCAGGATTATTCATATAATTTCTAGCAATTGGCTCATATATTGGGTCAAAACGAATACCTAAATCAGCCGTTGTCATCATAGGACGATGCTTTATAGATGGGTCATGGGCATCTACTATCATATCTTCCTCAGCTACATCTTTAGCCAACCACTGATAAGCTCCCGCAGGACTTTTAACTAATTCCCAGTCATACTTGAACAATGTTTTAAAATATCCCATATCAAATTTTGTTGGGTTTGGCTTCCATGCACCTTCAAGACCACTAGTAATTGTATCAATACCTTTACCTGTTTTATAACTATTTTTCCAACCAAGTCCCTGTTCCTCAATAGGAGCAACGTCTGGTGCAGGTCCCACATATGTTGCTGGAGCTGCTCCATGGCATTTCCCAAATGTATGACCACCTGCAATAAGGGCCACAGTTTCTTCATCATTCATAGCCATACGAGCAAATGTTTCTCTAACATCTTTTGCTGACCCAACTGGATCTGGTTTTCCATCAGGTCCTTCTGGATTTACATAAATAAGTCCCATCTGAACTGCGGCAAGAGGATTTTGGATTTCGTTTGTATCAGGAATTTTATTAGTTCCAAGCATCTCCTCAGCAGAGCCCCAATAAACCTCTTGAGGTTCCCAAACGTCCTCGCGTCCACCGCCAAATCCAAATGTCTTAAGTCCCATAACCTCAAAAGCACAATTACCTGTTAATATCATAAGATCTGCCCAGGAAATTTTATCGCCGTATTTTTGTTTGATTGGCCAAAGCAACCTACGAGCTTTATCCAAATTAGCATTATCAGGCCAACTATCTAATGGTGGAAACCTTTGAGTTCCATCACTTGCTCCACCTCTACCGTCCCCTACTCTATAAGTACCTGCACTATGCCATGCCATACGAATAAACAGCGGTCCATAATTACCAAAATCTGCTGGCCACCAATCCTTTGAATCTGTCATTAAATCATATAAATCTTTTTTCAATGCATAAAAATCAAGTTTTTCAAATTCTTTAGCATAATTAAAATTACAACCCATTGGATTACTTAAATTGGAGTTTAGGTGAAGAATGTTTAGATTTAACTTATTAGGCAACAAATCCATGTTGTTTGTTGTAGCCGTTGACATTCTAGTTCTTCCAGTAAATGGACATCTCATCTCTCCCATTTCATAATAACCCTCCTTTACTTTAATGTTTTAAATGTTCCATTACATAATATGTAAATAAATTTTTACTTATGCAATATCACATTTGTGTTTCATATAGGGCTGTAATCATTAATACTATTTATATTTGTCTATAAATTTATCAAGTTCACTATTTATCTTATTCTCATTACCTGTCATTAAGTGGCCACCACTTTCAAATGAAATAAAAGTACAGTTTGGAAATCTTTCTACAGATGATTTAGTACGACTGTACACTGCCAGTTTATCATCCTTTGCATTAAAAACAATTGTAGGAACTTTTAAATTCTCCACATTATACTGGTCAAAGTTTTTATTCATATCTGTATTTACTACTTTAGAATCAAATACTATTCCATCACGTTTTTCATTTATTGGAAGAATCTCATTAATAGTACTTCTATCCATTCCCATAAGGGGTTCAAACAAAGGACTGATAAGCCACATTGTAAAATTATTACAAACTTGCTTAGGTGGACCAACATATTCTTCATTTATATCTGGTTTAACTGAATATGGCATAGATGAGCAATATAATATAAGTCCCTTTGTTCTCTCAGGATAATCTAGAGCAAATCTTATGGCAGGTGTTCCTCCTGCTGATGTTGCAAGTACATAGACCTTATCTATTTTTAACTTATCAAGAAGCTCTTTATATGCTTTTGCTTGATCCTTTACTGTTGCATTTTGTGGCATATCACTTCCTATATATCCAAATCTTGATGGAGCAATTATTCTATAATCATCCACCCTATTTTTTAAAGCATCATAAGCTTGATCATATCCACCACAAATTCCATGACAAATAAGGACAGCTTCTCCACTTCCCTTATCTATATAAGTCATCTTTCCAAAACTAGTATTTATATTTGATGTCATTTCCTTATAAGAATTCAGGCGTGTATTAGCCCTATCCATACATATAAAATATCTAACTACAATTAAAACTAGAAGGAGAGCTAAAGCTAAAAGAATTATTTTAAATAACATACTCATTTTCATTAATTATTCCTCCAATCGATAATTATCAGAAAAAACTCTTACATGCTCTTTTATCATAAGTTTTAGTTCATCTTCCCTGGAGTTATCTATATCGTACATTTGGAACATTAGAAAAATTGGTGCATAGAAGTGCATTGCAATTATTTGAGGATTTTCCTGTCTAAAAAATCCATCCTTTACAAATTTATCAAAGATGTGAGATTCATTTTCTATGGGACCACTGATAAAAGTTTTATCATAGATTTCTTTGGCATAATCGTTGTTGTATTGTTCTCTACATAGTAGTTTTCTATAACTTGAAACTACATTGTCTTTCACATAAAGTTGAAATATATTCCATGATATTTCACTTAATTTCTTTACTGCTAATCTTTTGTAATCACCACTTAAGTCTTGGCTTTTTGTGTTTGGTACTGCATTTTTTAGATAGGTTTCTTTTAGGCGTTTGTCTACTTCTTCAATTATTTTGTTTAGTATATCTTCTTTATTTTTGAAGTGTTTGTAAAGTGCACTTTGGCTTATACCAATGATTTTTGAGATGTCTCTGACAGATACTCCACTGTATCCTTTTTGTGAGAATAATTCTAAGGCTACTAATAAAATTTTTTCTTCTGTTTTTAAGTTATCCATAAATTTTATCCCTTCTAATAAATATATAATTAAGCTTTATATTTGGTGAACGATTGTTAACTAAATTGTAGTTAACGATTGTTCACTTGTCAATTTATATTTTTGCATAATGCTGACATGTAGATTCCATCTTTGGGTGTATTTAAATTATTAAATTTAGGCATAATTTAAGGGGTGTATCAAAAATGATACACCCCTTGAGATTTTTTATTAAAGTAACTTAATCAGTTCTTCTAAATCCTCAGATAAAGTTCTTGCACGTTCAAAATCAGTATCAGCTAAAGCTAATGCTACTTTTGTTTCAACTGATTTTTTCTTTTCTTCTATTGCTAAATAGTCTTTATCAAAATGATTAGCATAAATCATTCTTCTAAATTTTTTCATACTCATTTTTCTAACTGTCTTATCCTCAATAAATAAAACATAGTCTGCACAATTAACTATAAAATGATAATCATGAGAAATCATTAAAATAGCGCCTTTATAATCTTCTATAGCTTTTTCTAAAGCCATTTGTGAATAAATGTCTAAGTGACTTGTAGGCTCATCCATTAGTAACATATTTGCCCTACTTGCAGAAACCTTAGCCAGTTGAAGTATATTTTTTTCTCCACCAGACAAAGATTCTATCTTTTGTGTAAGTGTATCTGCATCAAAACCGTATTTTGCAACATATCTTCTAATCTCACCATAAGTTTCAAATCCTACATCATAGAATTCTTGAAGGATTGTATTAGATTCATTTAATGCTTCACCTTGATTTTGTGATAAATAAGCTACTTCTATGTTTTCATTTATTTCAATAGCTTTGTTATTATTTTTAAATATTTCTTTTAATAAAGTAGTTTTTCCCACACCGTTTGTACCAATGATAGCCACTTTATCCGTAGATTTTATCTCAAAATTAACATTTTCTAAAAGTACCTCATCAAAGGCAACACTGTAATTTTCAACTTTCAAAGCAATAGTTTCTTCTATTTCATTATTTGTAACTAAGTTTATATATGGTTGTTTTATATCTACAAATGGAGCTTTGATTCTACGCTCTTCTAATCTTTCTTGAATTTTAACCCTAGCTTTTAAAGCTCTACCTCTAGAAGCATCAGCATTATAAGTTGCTTTTTCTCTTAATATATCAATTAAAGCTTCATTTCTAGCAATTTCTTCTTCATCAGCAAGAGCCATTTCTTGTAACTCTATTTTAGTTTGAAGTAAAGATAAGTTATAATCAACATATCTTCCATCAAATTCTTGAATTTCCGTATTTTCAAGATGAACAATTTTATTAAAACAATGATTAAGCAGATATCTATTGTGTGTAATAACTAAAATTGTTTTTTTGTGAGAATTAATTAAATCTTTAAGAGAATTAAGATTTTCAAAATCTAAGAACACATCTGGCTCATCCATAATTATTAAATCTGGATTATTAAGCATTTCCTTAATTACTTGAATAAGTTTAAATTCCCCACCACTAAGTTCACATATCATTCTATCTTTATGCTTGCTTAAGTTTGCAAGATTTAGTTTCTTGTTGATGTTACTTTCAAAATCGTCCCCATCAATTGCCTCAAATGCGTCTAATGCTTCTTGGTACTTTTCTAATAAAGTTTCAATATCATCAGAAGTTCCCATTTCAGCGCAAATAGATGATATTTCATCTTGTAGCTTAATAAAGGGTTCAGCTATATATTCAAAAACTGTAATTTCCTTTGTTTTATCTACTTGTGAGAACTGGCTTACATACCCGATTCTGCAGCTTGGATCCATTTCTAACTTACCATCAAACATATATCTTTCTGGGTCCATAATTATATCTATAAGTGTACTTTTCCCGCTACCACTTGCTCCTATAAAAGCGCAGTGTTGATTCTCTTCTAATGTAAATGAAACCTTATTGTATAGATCTTTTAGCGGAAATGAGTAAGACAAGTTGTCAATTTTTATCATATTATTACCTCTCTTTATGATTTAAAAAGAGCTTATAAAAATAAGCTCTTCAATATATATTATAACGACATTTTTTTAAATTTTCTTTTGATAGCATAACACTTTTTACAACTAATTTCAATGATTTTTAATTTAATTTAATTACTCTCTTATAGTCCTTTTTATTTCTTTTTTTAGTTTTGGATCAAGATTTTTATTTGAATATACTTTTTTCCATTCTTCATTCAATGACTTCTTTTGATCTTCTGAAAGAGTTTCTGAATTATAAGGATTAAACATGTCCACTATTTCATAACAATCAAAGTTAACATACTTGCATAAGTCCTCTATATTTTGAATTGCAAACTTCATATTTTCATATGACATCAATTCACCATCTCTTCCATTTTTTAATAAATACTCACTTATTTGATATTCTTGATCTGTAACAAGAAAGTATTCTCCTTCAGCATCCATTATTTCATCTGTAGAATCAATATATCTAACAAGTTCAATTTCTCTTATCAACTTCTCTTTTTCAGTTAAATCTTTATAATTACCATTAACAAACCCAACTAAGCCAAAGTCACAATCAGGATCTAAAATACTCTCTTTACGTTGTTTAATTGTTTCATCTTTAACATCGAACTCCTTAAACCCTTCTAAATTTTTATCAATTTCATTATCTCTAATTTTTGTTAATTGATTAATATTTAAATCTTCTAGTTTTTGTGACTTATTATCATTATTTCTAAATATAAATACCGCTGATAATATAGCGCATATTATTAAAATAAAAACAATTAAACTTACTTTTTTATTTTTTATCATTTGTTCACCCCTGTTTCCCCCTGATTTTTCTGCATTATCTATTCCACTAAATGATTATTAAGTCCACATAATCAACTTAATTATATCAAACTAAAAGTTAATGTAAATAAATGGAAACAAACTTATACCCTTTCAATATCTTAAGTTTAATGTGAACTATAGTATTTTGAACATCTATACAGATACAAATCATACTAAATTGCATTTTAGTGTAGCAAACTAATACATTATATGATATGACAGTGTGATCTACCATCTTCATAATAGTTACTTCACATATATACTAAATTTTATCCTATCAGAGTGGATTTTTTTTATATATACTTTTATATCTTCAAACCCTCTAAGCTCATTTGATATTTCATCATTATTAATAAATCCAATTTCACATTTTACAATATTATTATTTTCATAAAAATACGAATTAATATATATACAGTTATCTCTATCTTCAAATCCAAAATCCATACTAATGTTTTTACCATGCTTTATCTTTTTATTAAATAACTCAAGTTTATAATTATTAACGATCTTTTTATTTTTACAAAATGTAAATAATCAAATGAACCGTAGATAAAAACATCCTGTCCATACTCGGAAATTTTATTGTATGTTTTGTATCCTTTTGGTTGGAATGTATAAAACTCTTTTTCCATAAAATCTGAATATATGTATTTCAAAGGCTTTGGCAGGTTATTATTTTCCTTTGTAGTCATATTTTTATTAAAAGCAGATTTAAAATCATTTAATAAACTACCAAAACTAAAACCATTTTTATTTTTACTTTTTAGTGTGTTTTGTCTAACTTCCTTTAAACTTTTTTCAAAACAACCGATTTTATAATCTAAAGACTTTTCATCACAAAACTCACACAATAGTCTTAAGTCCTCAATCCCTTTAGATATAACTTTTATAGCATTTTCATATTCATTTCTTTCTTTATATATTAAATACAATCTTTCATAGACAAAGGGCACACTGTACCCTATTTCTATAGCTTTTTCATAATTTAATATGGCATCAGATATATGTTTTTTATTTTCACAATCTACGCCTAAAGTTACAAATTGATATGCAATTTCTTCATTTGCCAAACGGCTTTCTAATAATCCTTCTCTTGCTTCACTTTTTTCTTCTAATTCTTTTTTGTATTGTAAAATTACTTTATATTCATCCTCTTTAACATATATTTTAAATCTAGGTTTATCTAGAAACATATCTTCTAATTGAATTATTTTTTTAGAACATAAAGATAACTGTGAGTTAATTTCCTCATTTGTTATAAATCCAATATGTCCTTTATTTAACTTATTATCTTTTTCATAATAAGCATATATGTGAAAAATATTATTTTCTTCTTTTAGTTCAAACAATACTCTATGCTCTTTATCATAATTTAAATTCGAATATAAGGGACTTATATTTGCATCGTAATTGTATCTATCATAATAGAAAAATCCATCATTTAGATAATTAACTCCTTCAAATTCTGTATACCCTTCTGGTTTTCTAGTTTCAAATTTTGGACCGCAAACACTATAACTTTCATTTTTTTTAGTTATAAAGGGTAAATCATTTATATTTTTTATTTTTGTTTCTTTCTTATATAAGTCATCTTTACTTTCTTTTATTATGTTTAGATATTTAGAATTATCTAAATTTATTATATTACTTTGCATATTTTCTAATTCAAATTCACTGTGCTTAAGTTTCAATGGACAATATGTTTCATCAACAATATTTGTATACTCCATTTCAAAACAGGATGTCACATCTTCTATATATAAACCTCCTTGTTGGTCAAATTCATTTTGCTCATCATCATTGCAATAAACATTATTAACTTGTCTTATATTTCCACTATATCTATAAATTGAAGTGTAATCACTAGTATTTTTTATACTTCCATCATGATTATAATTTGAGCCTGAATAACTAGATGCTTTTATATTATTAGTCTTTGGCTTATATGCTTTTAATTTGTTTTGTTTGTAAGAATATGAACTACTCTTACCACTTGATTTTGACTTTGTAAAACTCTTAGATGAAGTTTTTTTGTATAAACTAGTAGTAGTTCTGTTATATGTATAATTATATAAGGCCTTTTTAGGATTTTTAATTACTCCTACACCCTTTTTCCCATATCCTGGACTTGTTAATTTTTTTATACTTCTTGTTGCTCTTCCTTTTGTCTTAGCACTAAAACTTTTTTTGTAACTGGGTTTTCTAATGCCTACTTTCATAATTGTCTCCTTTTTAATCTGTACTACATTCATGTGTATTATAACATAAGTTTAATAATGTCTCTATTTCTACAAACAATCATCTAATTTCTTCACCTACTTACCTAATATATATGAATAATTAGAGCTTTATTGATAATGAAAAAGGCATACACATTTTTGTGTATGCCTTTTCCCAATCATAAATATTAGATTAACTTTTTTATATTATTTGAAATCCTTTTCAAATTCATCTATAGCATCTTTTAATAAAGTTACACTATAAGCCATAGATGGTCCTCCACCAAATCCTACAGCAACCATAGCAGCCTCTATTATTTCTTCTCTTGTAGCTCCAAGCTCTAATGATTTATAAACATGATAAACTATGCAATATTCGCAACGGTTGTACACCCCAATAGCAACACTCATAAGTTCTTTAGTCTTTGTACTTAAAGCTCCTTCTTTGTAACCAGTATTTAAAAGTCTCATAAATGCATTAACATTTGACTTATTAGTTTCTGCAAGTTCACCTAACCCCTGTGTAAATGAATTTAATATTTCCCTAACATCTCTTTCCATAATATCCTCCTTAATTTAATGCCATAGCAATAATTGCTATAGCAAGTATTTAAGAAAATTGTAGCACCTTGTGCTACTGTTGTAAAGTATTTACTGTGATTTATTTATATTTTTTACCATTTTATTTAGAACTTCTTTGAAAGTTTCCAAATCTTCTTCACTGATTCCTTTAATACAATCTTTTGAGAACTTTTCTCCTATAGGTAGTATTTCATCTCTTTTTTCCATTCCCTCTTCTGTAAGAAATAACTTGGTGATTCTTCTGTCTTCTAAATCTTTTTCTCTTCTTACTATGTATTCTTTTTCCATACGATCTACTAATCTAACTATTGATGATTCGTTGGAATCTAGTTTTTTAGCTAAATCTCTTTGAGTTATTCCTTCATTTTTACCTATATAAAATAAAGCAGTCCATTGAACTCTTGTAATACTATGTTCTTGAAGTCTTTGGCTAAATAAATCAGTAATCTCTTTGTTGTATTTATTAGTCATAAAAGCTATACAATCTTCTAGATTAAACATATTTATCTCCTCTTTTATATTTGTTTTTCATATTAAATTTATTATAAGCTCAATTTTAGTGTATCACTAATAATATGATTTAGGCAAATAAATTAACAAATACTAAGGTTCCTTACTTTTTAGTAAAATAATAATTAAATCTCCAATATATGGTATTATATTTTATACGGAGGTGTTTTATGAAAGCTTTATCAATGGATGAATATTTACATAATTTACAGTTTTTAAATATAAAAAAGGAAGAAATACAGACTCTTAATGAGAATAACTTGTGTGTAATAAATGAATTGGCAAATTTTATTTCTTCAAATACACATTATGAGAATTTAAATACATTTATTTCTTTGGCTGATATTATTGTTGAATTTATCGAAAAATTTAACAATAATGAAATAAATTCAGATGAATTAAAAAAATACTCTTATAACTTAAAAATCATTCTAGAAAATCTTCAGTTAGAATTAAAGAAACAATTAGTTATTAATTTTTATTTCTACGGGGAAGATAATTTAGGAATAATAGAGAACAATCTTATAAAATACAATATAAAAAAAATATATGATGAAAATGAACTTAAATCATTTCAATTGAAAGAAAAGAATGAAACTGACTATAATATTTTAGTTTTTAATAAAGATATCACTCACATTGATAGTAGATATTTTGATAAAACTATAGATTATTCTAAAGTAGGTAATTCTCTAAAAAACCTGACTAAAATTTTATATACAAATAATTATGACTTTAGTTACTTGAGCAATTCATTAATAGAAAGTATACAAGGAGATGCCAAAGCTATTATTGTTGGCAATTCTTACCCTTTAGTTGGCATAGAAGAACAATTATTAAGTAAAAACACAATTAATTTATCAATGCATACTCAAGATTTATATTACGCTTATGAATTAGCAAAAAAATCTATATCACAAAATAAAAATATAAAACAATGTATATTAGGAATTAGTCATTACGTACTAAATCACGATTTGTCCAAAGGAAAAAGCTCATACTCTGAAAATATGATAGAAAAAATATATTATCCTTTATTAAATGATGGGCATAATTACCCTAAAACTAATATACCAACTCAACAAACATTAAATGATTTTGACGCAGATATATTAATAAAAAGTTTTTTTGATTTTGATAAAATAGATTATTATTTCAGAAAACAAATTTATACTAATAATAAAACCTATTACAATGATTTAAATCCAAGAATTGAAGATGGTTCATTTATGGATTATACCATGGATGAAAAAGAGCAAATAGGTTCTAATAGAGCAAATCAACACAACAAATTGTTTAAATATGATAATACAAAATCAGAATATGCAAATATATTAAAAGAGTTTATCAATTTCTCCAAAAGGGAAAATGTAGAATTAATAATAGTTATTTTGCCTACAACAAAATATTATTATAATAATCTAAAAATAGAATACAGAAATGATTTTGATAACCTTATAAAACACTTAAGAGATGAATATGGTGTTAAAGTAGTTGATTTGAGAAATTTAGATTTTGATGATTCTGATTTTGCAGATTCTGATCATCTCAACCAAAAGGGCGCTATAAAATCCACAAAATATTTAAACCAAATATTATAATCTTAAATCAAAAAAGTATCCTAAAATTAGGATACTTTTTTGATTAATATATATTTATTTTTTATTATGACACTTTTTCAAAATATACTTTATTCCTTTATAAATAAAATAAAGTATAACAATTGATAATATTAACAAGAAAAAATAACTTATGCTTACTAAAGTTTTATTATCCATATATATCTCCTATTCTCTTGCATTTGTTATATTATAACTAAATTTATACGTAAGGTTTGTTCTTAATAGTGTAGGTAACCCTTTATAAATAACAGTTGTACCAGCTACACCTTTCAATGTAAATTTCACTTTAGTTCTTGTAGAATTTGGAGTGTAATTATGACTAATTGTTTTCCATTTGTATGCTATTGGGAACTGAACACCAGTTAGCCAAGCTTTTCTTTTATCTTTAAGAATTGTTTTAAATACCCACTTACCTTTTACTTTTTTGACAGTGTAATCAAAACACATGTTAATTTTAACAGGTGGTGCACCTGGAACAGAACCAAGCCATTTAGATGCTGTTTTGCTTGTATATCTTACTCCTTTAGCATAGCTTGCTCGAAGCATCATTGGATTTTTTGGCTCAAATTCAATAGGATTTTGCCCAAATTCAGCAGAATCAATATCCATTTCTACAATATCATCGTTATCATCATTTAGTTGTTTTAATAGTTCATAATACTCTTGATCACTATTAATTACTATAGAATTAGAAGTATCTACTTCATCAGATGAAACATTTTCGATATGTACATTTTTAAATTGCTCTTCGATTTTTTGTTTTTCTTCAAGCGTATCTAAGTTATTAGATTCCGCGTTCGAGATAGCCGGCATAAAAGATAGGGATATTATTAATCCAGCTAAGAAAATCGATAATAAATTCTTTGTTTTATTATTTTTCATAAAAACCTCCTTAAGTTAAAATCTATGTAAATGGTAACATACCTATTTATTTACGTACACTTACGAAATTGTTATATTTTCCCAAAATGGTTATATAACTATATTTGCCTAGATACTTACAATAATGTTAGATACTTCTTTCATTTATACGATATAAGAAATTAATAAATAGTTTTTATTGATAAGTTTATAGTATTAGAAGGAAATAAAAATTATGAATATAAATAACTGTCTAGTTTAGAAACTGGATCTATGTCAATATTTTAGACACAATTAATTGAATTTTTAACTTGCTCTAGCTATCATTTCACATTCATTTGGAGTAATAAATCCAATACTTCCATGTATTCTTCACAAGTTTTCCACATGTTTGAATCCAATATTAACTCCTTGTAATTAAAAAAGGAGCCTATTAGGCTCCTTTAAATATTTATTTTGAAATCCAACAAGTACTTGGAATATACTATCAAGCTCTTGACCTAATAGCTTTGCTACTAACTAATTATTTGTAGCTTTATCCTTACTTAGTTTAAATCTAGATATTAACTCATTCATTGCATATGATTGTCCTGTTAATTCCTCACTTGCTGCTGCACTTTCTTCTGAAGTAGCAGAGTTAGATTGTATAACTACACTAACTTGTTCTACAGACTCTCTTATTTGATTTACAGATGTAGATTGATCTGATAAATGACTAGATATATTATCAACTAATGTAGCTGCCAAGTTGGCATTTACTACTACCTCTTCTAATGATTTTGCTGTATCTTCAGCAATGCCACTTCCTACATTTATAGCATTTACAGTTTCTTCAATAAGTAAAGCAGTATTTTTTGCTGCTTCAGCACTTTTGGCTGATAAGTTTCTTACTTCATCTGCAACAACAGCAAATCCTTTCCCTGCATCTCCTGCTCTTGCTGCTTCCACTGCTGCATTTAATGCAAGTATATTTGTTTGGAAAGCTATATCATCGATTATTTTTATTATTTTACCTATCTCATTAGATTTTAAATTTATTAATTCTATAGCTGACATCATCTCTTTCATTTTGTAGTTACTATCTTGCATTTTTTGCCCAGCTTCTTTTACTACCTCATTTGCTTTATTAGCATTTTCAGAACTACTATTAATCTTGTCTGAAACATCTTCTATTGCTGCTGATAGTTCTTCCACACTAGCTGCTTGCTCTGACGATCCTTGTGCTAATGACTGAGCACCCATAGAAACCTCATTTGCTCCAGACGCAACCTGGTTAGATGTAAGTGTTATATCTTCCATTACATCATTTAATGATTTGATTATATTGTCTGAAGAATTTTTTATACTAACAAATTCGCCTATGTAATTAGCATTTGTTTCAACAGTTAAATCTCCATTTGATATAGATGTTAATACCTGGTCTATATCATATATTATCTCTGACATATTATGTACAAGATCCGATGTTGCCCCTGCTAAAATTTCGATTTCATCCTTAGTTGTTGCAGATGGTACTGGTGATGACAAATCCCCCTGTGATAGAAGTTTTATCCTATCCACACAAGCTATAATAGGATTTACTATATTATTTGCTGATCTTAGAGTTATATATATTCCTAACGCTAGAGCTATCATTATAAATAATACTACTATTTTTCCACCGTCTAAAATAGCTTGCATAAATTCAGCTTTCTCTGCTGTTATTGCAATATTCCATCCATTTGTATTTTCAATTGGAGCATATCCTATAAATTCCTTACCTTTTGCTCCTTTAAATTCTGTAATTCCTGAATTTCCTTTAATTCTGTCTTTATATATTTCTGCTAAAGGCTGTAATGATTGATCTTTATTTGCTGCCTCTATTACATTGTATTCTTCTTTTACCAATTCTTTATTACTGTTTCCTATATCAGTTCCATTAGAGTTTACAATAGATACTTTTCCTGTTTCTCCAATTTCTACAGCTGAGGCAACTTTAGATAACATCATTGCATCAGTAATAACACCTACAACACCTTGGACTTCACCATTTACTACTATAGGTGCTGTTGTAGTCAAAATAGCTTTACCATCCTCTTTATTTATTACAATGTCATTTGTTAATGCTTCTTTCTTTTCCATTGTTTGTGTAAAATACTGTCTATCAGAAAGATCCAAACCACTTACTAAATCCACTCCATCTTTCCCAATTACTACCATATCATAAATATCTGGGTGCATTTCATAAATTCTCTTTATTTTATCAAGCATCTTTTGTTTATTTTTCTTTGACTTATCTTTTGTAACATTTATAAATGCATCATGAGCAGACATTTCATTTGCCAATTCTCTATATACTTCTAACTGATTGTCAATTCTTTTTGATGTAGTTGCTACTGTTTCTTTGAGTATTTTTTCTACAGTTAATTCCGTACTTTTATATGAAGTTAATAAAGATACTAAACCAATTACAACAGCCATTAACATAAGTGTAATTATTGATGAAAATAATAGCTTTTGTTTTACCCCAAGCTTAATATCTTTTTCAACCTTATCTTTTTTGAAAAATCCTCTTAGCTTTTCTAGTTTAAATTTTTTATTTATCATGCTTTTTCTCCCTTAGTTGATTTTTTATTTTATAGTATGATAAATTCAATCCACCTCTTTCTTTAGATAATATCTGGAAACTATAAATACCCTTTATTTATTATCGGAATTAATAAAACTTACTTTATAGTTAAGTCCAAATTTTAATAATTAAATTTCTAAATTTTCTTGATTAAAGTCATAGTAAAAAAGGAGCCCTTGGGCTCCAATTAATCTACTAGTACTAATTCTTCTTTTTCTTTTGTTGTAACATTTAATACATGATAAATTATATTTATAACTATATTAGAAATTAATATAACTATGATCCCATACATAAAATGATTAAGGTTATTTCCAACTTGTATAGGTGATGAGTTCATAAATCCATAATTTGACTTTGCCATATAGTTAAATATATATATAACTACACAGTATGTATTAGTAAATGTTAATATTCTTTTCAAGTCTGTTTTTGTTATTCCAATCTTCTTTGCATATAAAACATATATACTTCCCCATAACAGGAACATATGCCCCATAAAAAAAGATACCATGGTTATATGTGGAAACATGAACGGATCCATGTCTGCTGGAATTACTAAAGCAATTATAGCACCTGCTAAGCCCCAATATGCTCCAAGTTTCATTAATGGTACTTTGTTAAAAAGCAATCCTATACTTAGGAATAATATGGCTATTCTACAATGATATAATGGTAGTCCTTGTGTTAAAACATTGTAATTAGTAGCAGTATACCACATATATAAAGCCCCTTGCTGAATAATTAAGACTGTTCCTATGAAAATTTCAAGTCTACGATTTTCTTCTTTATGTTTAATAATAATATAGCTTACTAAGGTTGAAACTATTAATATCCACAAATGAGATAATCCAAATTGGACAAACTTTGTATTATCAGGAACTCCTCTAAAAAAATATTTTATATTTTGCATCATATTTGCCCCCCTTTCTAAATTTTTCTTCGCTTATTTATATTTAGTTCTTTACTAATTAATTTCATTACAATACATATTCCATTATAGAAATATGCCGAGAAATTTAAAGCTTAAGTTAAATGCATTGAATATTATATCATAAAATTAAAGAAGTTTGATAAAGTTATACTTTTATGTTATTTAAATTATTCTAAATATTGACAATATAAAAAGTTCTTGATAAAATATCAAGAACTCTTTGATTTAATATAATTTAAATTATTTATAAATATTAATGACTTATCCCTAATTACATCTTATTTAAACTGTCATCAATGTATAACCCAACATCATCTTTTTCTATACCTAATACAATTGAAAACTCATTTTCAATTAAATTTTGGGCAGTTTTCATAAACTTATCATCCATTTGGCTAAGTTTTTTACCATTATCACTTGCAACTTTTTTCTTGTCTTTAAGCGTTATCATTATCGTCAATAAATCCATACAATCATGATTTTTTATTAATTTCTTATAATACTCTTGTAATTCTCTTACACTTTTGTCATCATGGTCAATTTCTTTTATTGATGGAATCTGTTCAATTAATTTATGAACTTCTTCATATGATACAATTGGTCTCATAAATACAGTAGTATCAATAGGTGCAAACACTGTTCCATTATCATGCATTGGTTTTAGAGTATAGTAAGTTTTTCCTTTACTACTACCTCCAATACTTAATTCACTTATGTCATCTACCCTACAAACACCTTCATTTCCATAAACAATAAATTCTCCAATTTTATACATATTAATTCTCTCCCATCTTATTTTTTATTTTCTAGAAGCTGTACTTCTAGAAATAATTACTTTTCTAACTAACCTACAAAGTGTTTAAAAAAAAAGACCCTATAAAGGATCTTTTTCCCGAAACAATGTATATTATTATAATATAGTTATGTTTTCTGCTTGAGGACCTCTAGCACCTTTAACTACATTAAAGCTTACTTTTTGACCTTCTTCTAAAGTTTTGTATCCATCAGTTTGTATAGCTGAGAAATGAGCGAATACATCTTCTCCACCATCAACTGTTATAAATCCAAAACCTTTTTCACTATTAAACCATTTTACTATTCCGTTAGTCATATTAATTCTCCTATCAAAATCTCTTCAAAGACTTTTTTACCATTTTGTATTACTACAATAAGTATATTATAGCACAGTTTGAAATAAATAGATACAATAATTATAAAAATACTTAATTTTCTATTTTTTCATTAAATTATCAGATGTTATTTTAAGCTATTCATCAAATCTTCAAATTCATTAAAATGAAGTGATTGCATTCCATCTGACAATGCTTCACTTGGATTTGGATGAACTTCTATCATTAAACCATCAGCTCCACATGCCATTGCCGCAAGGGACATTGGTTTAACAAGTTCTCTAACTCCCGTTCCATGGCTTGGGTCTACTATTACAGGTAAACCCGTTTCCCTTTGTATAATTGGAACTGCAGCTAGATCAAGTGTGTTTCTAGTATAGTCGTTGTAAGTTCTTATACCTCTTTCACACATTATGATTTTTTTGTTGCCCTCGTAAGCAATATACTCAGCTGCTCCAATCCATTCACTTATAGTTGCTGAGATTCCTCTTTTTAGCATAACAGGCTTGTCTTGCTTTCCTACTTCTGTAAGTAAAGTAAAGTTTTGCATATTTCTTGAACCTATTTGAATTATGTCACTTACTGCATAAAGTTTTTCCAAATCTCTAACGTCCATAAGTTCTGTGATTACAGCTAATTTTGTTTCTTCTTTTACTGCTTTTAAAATTTCTAAACCTTCTTCTTTTAGTCCTTTAAATGAGGATGGTGATGTTCTTGGCTTAAAAGCCCCACCTCTAAGTATATTTGCTCCTTGTGATTTAACAAATTTAGCAGTTTTTAAAAGTTGTTCATAACTTTCTATTGCACAAGGTCCTGCCATTATTACTTTATCTTTTTTGAATGCTATTGTTTTATCACATGAGACGACTTCTAAATTTACATCCTCATGGAAAAGTGTTTTTTTCATGAATATTAAGCTCCTTAATCTTTCTTTAGTAAATATATTTATATATAAGATATTATTCTTTTAAATACTTCATTATTTGAAGGGTAAACTATTTTATCAATTTGTGATATTTTCATAGCTTTCATTAAACTGTTTGATATAAATGCAAAGTCAAAATTCTTAATGTCTTCCAGTTTTATTTCTCCTTCTATAACTTCAATATTTAAATTTTTACAAATATCTAAGATTTTTCTTTTCATTATACCATTTAAAATGGGTAACTCGCCATGGGGAGTATAAATTTTATCTTCTTTTATAAAAAATATATTACTCATAGAACATTCTAATATAATATTTTCATAATTTACAAATAATCCATCGTCAAAATTATTTTCAGTAGCATATCTTTTAGTATAAATATTTTCATAGTAATTCGTAGTTTTATGCTTGTATATTATACTATCTCCTCTTTTTATAGGAGATATTGTTAGCTTAAATCCTTTTTTGTAAATTTCTTCATTATAAATTATAGGTCTAGTAGAAATATTATAACCTTGATCAAATACAGTTATTCTTAATGCTTTGTTTTTTATTTTATTTTCATCTATATAATTTAAAATAGACTGTGTTAAAAACTCCTTATGATATTTAATATTCATATTTAGTGACTCAATAGATTTAAACATTCTATTCATATGTAAATCTAAATCAATAGGACCATCTTCTATCTTTATTGTTTCAAATAAACCAATGCCAAATTTACTTAGCTCACTATTAAAACTTACACTATTCTTCATAGTAACCTCTTAGGGCCTTCATTATAGACTGTGCTTTATCAAGAGTTTCTTGATATTCTTCTCTTGGGTCAGAACCCCATGTCATTCCTCCACCTACTTGGAAATACACATCCTCTTCTTTTTTTATAACAGTTCTTATGGCTATATTTAAATCCATATCTCCATTAAAACCAATATAACCAATAGAACCTGTGTATGCATTTCTTTGAGTTGGCTCTAGTTCATCTATAATTTCCATTGCTCTAATTTTTGGTGCTCCAGTTATTGATCCTCCTGGGAAAGTAGCTTTTATTGCATCTACTGCATCTTTGTCATCATCTAACTCTCCTACTACTGTTGCAACTAAATGATTTACATTTGCATAAGGCTCTATTACAAATAGCTCTGGTACTTTTACACTTCCTATTTTTGATATTCTTCCTATGTCGTTTCTCTCTAAATCTACTATCATAAGTAGCTCGGCCTTGTCTTTTTCGCTATTTCTCAATTCTTCTTGAAGTTTTAAATCTTCTTCTTTGTTTTTACCTCTAGGTCTAGTTCCTTTTATTGGTCTTGTTTCTAATTTTTTGTCCATACATTTTATAAATCTCTCTGGAGAGTTTGATAAAATATTAAAATCATCAAAATTCAAGTATGCTCCAAAAGGTGCAGGACTTACTTTTCTCAAATCTCTGTATAATTCATAGCTGGATAAAGTAGTTTTGCCACTAAATCTTTGTGTTAAATTTGCTTGATAAATATCTCCATTTTTTATATATTGTCTAACCTTTTCAACTGAGTTTTCAAAATCTTTTTTCGTAAAATTAGACTTAAGCTTTGTTGGAGTAACTTCTTTTTCTTCATAACAAATTGGGTTTACTCCATTTATTTCAGCTTCATTAATTTTATTTTCAATATCTAAAACTATATTTTCTTCTTTTTTCACATCTAAATTTGGTGTAGCTATATATGTTTTTTCTTTTAAGTGATCCACTACTATTACACTATCATATAAACCAAAGTACAAATCATAACCATTTAAATCATCTTTTGCACTTCTTGGTAGTTTTTCTATGTAATTTCCCAAATCATAAGACAAATAACCTACTGCTCCTCCTATAAAAGGAAGCTGTGTCTTATTTTCTACTTTATATTTATTTAACTCCTCTTGTAAAAAATCAAGTGGGTTTTCATTGCTGTTTTTATATTTTAAAGTTTTAAATGGGTTGCTACTAATAAAAGAATATCTGCCTAATTTGTTTTTATCCATAGCACTATCTAAAATAAAACTATCTTTTTCATCTTTAAATATGGTAAATATCTCAAAAGCACTTAGTTTTGTATTAATTTCTTTTATCATTTTACGCTCATATCCTTTCTCTAGCTTCTTTTATAAAGTTTCTAAGTATTTCATGGCCTTGCTGGGATAAAATAGCTTCTGGATGAAATTGTACTCCTTCTATAAGATAGTTTTTGTGTCTAAGACCCATTATCTCTCCTTCTTTTGTCAAAGCAGTTATTTCCAAATCATGTGGTAAATTTTCTTTGTCTACTACTAAAGAATGATATCTTGTTACATTTAGTGGGTTGTTTAAATCTTTAAATACACCTTTATTATTATGTTTTATAGCATGAACTTTTCCATGTACAGGCTCCAATGCTTTTACTACCTTTGCTCCAAAAACATGTCCTATAGTTTGATGACCTAAGCATATCCCAAGGATTGGCTTTTTTCCTTTAAAATGATTTACCACATCTATACATATTCCGGCCTCCACAGGCGAACATGGCCCTGGAGATAAAACTATTATTTCTGGATTTAAATTTTCAATTTCTTCTAATGTTATTTCTTTGTTTCTTCTTACTACGATTTCTTCTCCTAATTCTCCTATATATTGAACTAGGTTATATACAAATGAATCGTAGTTATCAATCATAAGAATCATGTAAGTACCTCCCCTAATGAAATGCGCAATTTTTAACAATCATCAATATAATTATAGTATAGTTTTACCTTTTATGTGTTTATATGTTTAAATTTGTTACAAATGATTTTTTTAATCATTAAAAGAGACATCTTCTTTTTACTATCTATGCATAAAATATTTTTCTACTATTTGAATTATATTAATTTGTACACAAAAGGGATGAACTCTACGTGAGTTCATCCCTTCATTTTTGTGGATTTATCTTTTTATTTTGAAGCAGATCCATTATTTTTTGTATAAAATATATGCCCATGCAGAAATTATTCCTGCTAAAAATAATATTGCTAATTGAATGGAGACCATAGATTGAAGATATGCATCGTCAATAGGAATATAAACCGTAGTTATAAGATATCCTATTAAAAAAGTCCCTAATCCTATAAAAATTGTATTTAATTTATTCATAAATACTCCTCCTTACTATAGTATACGGTTCTTTTCTGTATATTACATCAATCATTAATATAAAATCATCTACCTATTTACTAAATCTTCTTTGTTTCATAATCACAAGAGCGACTGCCAGTATTGCTATTGCAAATCCAAGTACAATAAGCATGCTATAAATTATAGGAGTTACATTTGTATCAGTAAAATTCACCAATACTGAAATTTCTTCATTTGCTTTTACATACCAGTAAGTAGGGTTAAATTTTGCTATAGAAATTACTGTTTTTCCCAGAAATTCCTGTGGTACAAATACTCCACTTATAAAACAACATCCCAAAGATACCACATTGGCTGCTGCTGACATTGCACTTCTAGTTTTAATTAGTGTAGAAATAAGTAGACCTACACTTAGAGCTGCTAAAGTAAATATAAATGAATTTACTAAAAATAAAACTCCATTCATACTAAACATATAACTTTTGTACATTACGAAACTTGCTAATATCATAATTAACCATGCCACAACTGCATAACTAATGTTACCTAATACTAGTTGAAAATTCATGCTTCTCATAGTTAATGCAGATGATAAATTTCTCATTTTTAAATCTTTGTTTTCAAATGTTAACATAACAGCCGTTACTCCAAGTATTAATATTGCAAATATGGAATAAGCCAGATAGTTATAATAATTTTTACATCCTGAGTTGCTTACATATCCATTTTCATAAGTACTTACATCTACTTTTGTGCTATAGTCCAAATCCTCACTTATATACTTTACAAGTTCTGACTGAGATATATTATCTATAGCCAAAGTATATGTTTTTGCAGTATTTAAATATCTATTTACTAAATTGTCTATATAAACTTCACTAACTGAATTTGGTCTTGTGTTTTTTTCAATAGTTACTTTTTCACTATTATTTAATATCTTTTGTGTAAATCCTTTTGGTATAGTTACTATATACTCCGCTTCTCTAAAATAAAGAGCATCTTGTAAGTCTTCTTTTGTATTTCCTATATCCACAATATTTGTATTTCCCTTAAGATATTCTTTTAATCCATTTACAATTTTTGAATCTTCATCTTTATTTATAAATGCTATATTTACTTTTGTATCTTCAAAATTTATATCATTTGGATTTTGCTTTGAATTTCCAAGAGCTATGGCAAATACTACAAACACTACCATGTATATTGAAAGTTGACTTAAGTTTTTACGAATAACTTTGAAAAAAGCTTTATAAACTTGCATATTTTTGCCCCCTTAAAACTAAGTATGTGATTCCACCACATATTATAGATAAAATACAAAGTAATCCTATATTTATAAAATACTTAGTTGCACTATCGTAATAATATAGTGAATAAAATGAATCTGCTATTAGATTTACAGGATTTATATAACTTAATATAGGCATTTTTGAGTTTACAATATACTTCATTTTGTCGTACATCATGCCTGACAAAAATGACATTGTCATAGTTGCTCCTACTAATATACCTACCTTAACTCCCTCTGATTTTTTCAGCGCTACTCCTAAACATGTTCCAAAAGATACTCCTGTAATAGTACCTACTACACATGCTAGTAATATATATCCTATCTGATTTGAAAAGCTTACTTTTAGTACAAAAGTAAGATAGGCCATAAGTACTCCAATATCAAATAATTGAACTGTTGTTGCAGCTGCCATAGATGACATAAATACTTTTAGTTTGTGAGTTGGAGCTACACTAACTCTAGCTCCCTGTGGAGATTGATTAGCTTGAATTTGAGATATTTCTTTAAGCCCTAAAAATCCTCCATATAAACAAGCCATTGCAATAAGTGTGTAGAAGTAATTTATACTTTCGTCTATGGAAGTATTGCTTATTGCCACTTCTTTAATATAATCTGTTTTTTTAAATAAGTTATCTACACCAATACTTTCTATTGCCATTGGATTTTCTTTTAAAATTCTTTTTATTGTAGATTCTGTTTGTTTGTATTCATCTACAAAACTCTTTATTATAGTTTGGTTTATTCCACTATCTTTTACTACTATTTCTATATTTTTATCTACATATAAATATCCATCTATTTTATTATTATCTAATAAGTCCTTTGCATTTGCTTCTGATGTGTATTTTGTACTAAATAAAGGATCATCACTTTCTCCCACGGAAACTGAGTTTACAACATCTATAAACTCTTTATTATCACCTTCTTTATCCTTTACAATAGCTATGTTAACCGCTGAAAAATCTTCAGCACTTGAAAGGTTGGAAAGAGATAGATTAAATAGTGTTGCTAATAATATAGGAAATAATAATGTCCAAAACATCATATTCTTATCTCTTATAATACATTTCAGCCTATATTTATAATTATGCATAAACAATTTTTCTCCCCCCTTAATCCCTTAGTGCTTTTCCTGTAATTTCTAAGAAAACATCATTTAATGTAGGTGGTTCTGAATAAATTTTACCTATTTGCACATTATTTTTTCTTAGATAGTCTATTACAATGGATAAATTATTTTTTCCTTTACTTGATTTAACTACTAGATAATTATCTTTGTATTTTACATAGGTTACATTTGGTAATTCGTTTAGGCCTTTTATAACTTCTTCTTCTATTTTAAAAGTTTCAACTGTAATTGTTTCTCCGCAATTTATCATTTTTTTTAATTCTTCACTAGTTCCTGTTGCTATTACTTTTCCCTTATCCATAATTGAAATATTTGTACAGATTTGTTCTACTTCTTCCATATAATGAGATGTGTATACAATAGTAGCTCCTTCTTTATTTAACTTTTGTATTCCTTCCAAAATATTGTTTCTGCTTTGAGGATCTACTGCTACTGTTGGCTCATCTAAAATTATTAGCTTTGGCCTATGGGCTACTCCACAAGCTATATTTAACCTTCTTAGTAGTCCCCCACTTAATTTTTTAGGATAGAATTTTTTATATTCATCAAGTCCAACAAATTCTATAGCATCTTTAACATATTTTTTTCTAAGATTCTTATCTGAAATGTATAAACCACAGAAGTAATCTATATTTTCATATACTGTTAGCTCTTCAAATACAGCCACATTTTGCATTATTACTCCTATATTTCTTTTTATATCATAAGCTTCTGGACTCATTGTTTTTCCATAAATCTCTATATCACCTTTATCATATTCTAATAAAGATAAGATACAATTTATTGCTGTACTTTTTCCTGAACCGTTTGGTCCCAAAAGTCCAAAGACTTCTCCTTCTTTCACTTCTAAATTTAAATGATCTAATGCCAATAAATCATCGTACCTTTTAACAAGGTCTTTAACTTTTATAATCATATTTATTCCTCCATAAATCTCTTATTTAAGCAACAGATTTGCCTTAGTTAAATCTTCATTTTAACTTTTCATACTATTATTGTATTAAATTTCCATGTAATGAGTAAGTGACTAGGCTCCAAAATACATATGACAAATGTAATAATTTTATTGTTGCAATATGAATCTAATGATAAAATCATTTTAAGAGATTGTGAATTGAGGTGATTATACTGAGTAATAAATTAATTGATAAGGTTATAATCTTATTTATTTGTTTATCAATTTATTTACATAATGTGGCTAATACTTATTTAGTTGTACCCATACTTATATGTGTGTTTTTAAGTTCAATCATTAGTTATAAAGAAAATGACAAAGTCTTAATTACACTGTCTATTTTTTTCTTAATTTTATGTTTTTTTAATTTAGACTATTTATTTTTTATCCCACTTATGTGCTATGACTTATTTTCATATAAAATAAAGTGGTTATGGCTAGTCCTAATCTTTCCTATTATAATATATAGTTTTGAAATAACTCCTTCATCCATATTTTTAATACTTGCTTATACTTTTATTAGCTATACCCTAAATTACCGTACTAAATCTTATGAAAATATTAAGAAAAATTATTATTATATAAGTGATAGTGCCAATGAACTGTCTATGAAGTTCGAAAACAAAAACAGAGAACTTTTAGAAAAGCAAGATTATGAAGTTAATTTGGCTACTCTTAGAGAACGTAATAGAATTGCTAGAGATATTCACGATAATGTTGGTCATTTACTATCTAGATGCATCCTTCAAATTGGAGCACTTTTGGCTCTAAATAAAGATGACAATATTGATTTGAATCTTAGACTTGTAAAAGATACTTTGTCGGAAGCTATGGATAGTATTAGAAGTAGTGTTCATGATTTACACGAAGATGCTGTTGATCTTCAAGTTGAAATCCAGCAATTAGTTGATAGTTTTGAGTTTTGCTCCATAAAACTTGATTATGATTTAGAGTCAAATCCCATAAAGAAAATAAAATATAGTTTTATTTCCATAACAAAAGAGGCTTTATCTAATATTATAAAACACTCCAATGCTACGGAAGTTTCTATTTTCCTTCGTGAACATCCCTCTCTATATCAGCTTGTTATTCATGATAATGGAAGTAATATTAATTATAATATTGAAAATGGAATCGGCATAAAAAATATAAAAGATAGAATTGCTTCCGTTAATGGAAGTTTGAATATAAGTACTGATAGTGGTTTTAGAATTTTTATTTCTGTTCCTAAAAAATTAGATTAGAAAGGATGTAAAATATGCGTGTATTAGTTGTTGATGATGATAAATTAGTATGTGTTTCTCTAAAAACCATACTTGAAGTTGAAAATGATATAGAGGTGGTGGCAACTGGATGTAATGGTAATGAGGCTATCGATCTTTATCATAAATTAAATCCAGATATTTTGCTTATGGATATTCGTATGGATGGTTTGACTGGACTTGAAGCAGCAGGAACTATTTTAAAAGAAGATTGTAATGCTAAAATACTATTTTTGACTACTTTTTCTGATAATGAATATATAATCAGGGCTTTAAATATTGGTGCCAAGGGTTATATTATAAAACAAAATTTTGAGTGTATAGTACCATCACTAAAGGCAGTATATGCTGGTCAAAATGTTTTTGGTGATGATATTATTTCTAAAATCCCTTCTCTTCTTGATAATTCTAATTCTACTGATTTCTCTGAATTTGGAATTACCCAAAAAGAGCTGGAAGTTATTACTCTTATAGCTGAAGGTCTTAGTAACAAGGAAATTGCTAATATTCTTTTTTTAAGTGAAGGTACTGTTAGAAATACCCTTAGCAATATTCTACAAAAGTTAAACTTGAGAGATAGAACTCAGGTAGCTATTTTTTATTATAAAAACTTATAAAATTTCAGCCAAGAATCTTGGTCAAATTATTCTAATAAGTAAAATAGGCCCTATAAAGTAAGACACATAAAATGTTCTACTTGTATAGGGCCCTTTTTAATTTATCATAGTAAAATTAAACTAATTTAATACTATTCTACTAAAGTATTGAATTTCTTATCTAATGACCATAATACTACACCACAGATAAGAACTATTGCTCCAACTATACCATATGCTGGTGCAAATGAGTATTTACCTAAATATTCATATAAGTATCCATAAGATTTACCTGCTATAAATATTGCAAATGGCCATACTCCCAGCATAAGTCCTAAAACTCTAGGTGGTGAGAACTTAGATATAAATGAGTTTCCTAGTGGTGAGAATACCATTTCACCAAGAGACATTAATATACCTACTGCCACAATCCACATTAAGTTTGCTTGATTTTCTCCTCTTATTATTTCAGCTCCAGCCATTACTACAAATGCTATACCAAGAAGTAACATACCTAGTGCAGTTTTCTTAAACATACTTAAATCACCTTTTGGTGAATTAGCACGTTTAGTCCATACAGCAGCAAGTATTGGTCCAAAAATTATACAGCATAAAGCATTTAATGAGTCAAACCATGCAGATGGTACTGTAAAGTTACCAATCATCCAGTTTGCTTTGTTAGCATAATCAAAGTCAGGACCCCAGTGGTACATTATTGGCATGTATGTTAAGTACCATACAACCCAGAAAATTACAGAGAATAAAGTTACAAGGAAAATAGCTCCAATTCTATGTTTTTCTTGCTTAGTTAGAGGTTCACTATCACTCTTTTGCTTGTCTTTTTCACTTTCAATATTTGTTTCGTTGATTTTAAATGGTTTTTTACCTATATCACCGAAATATGCTCTTCCTCCAAATATTAACCATAGAGTATCAAGGAATAATAATAGAGCACAAACTATAAATGTTGGTCCAAAACCTATTCCATAAGCTACAAAAGATATAGCTGTAGTACCTATAAATGAACCTATATTTACAAATGAATATTGAATTGTAAAGGCTGAATCCAGTTGATCCTTATCTTCAAATAATCTACCATTTATACCTGATATATTACCTTTGAATAAACCTGTTCCAATAGAAACTAAAATAATCATTAACCATATCATTGCGACTGAGCCTTGTGTTGCAGATTGCCATCCACACAAATATCCAAGACCCATTAATAGTGTTCCCAAAGGAACACAAATTCTAGGACTTACCCATCTGTCAGCTATCCATCCACCAATTATAGGTGTTAAGTATGTAAATGCTACTAAGTTTGCACTCATTTTTGCACCATCTGTGTCAGTTAGGCCTAAGCCACCTTCAAGTAATGTTTTTGCAACAAATAATGCAATTAGCCATTTACAAGAGTAAAATGCCATACGCTCTAATGTAAATGAAAATGCACATACATAAAAGCCTTTAGGGTATTTCTTCTTTGTTTTTACAGTGTTTTCCATGTTTCCCCTCCTAATTTTTTGTCTATGTCAATACATTTATGCCCCTAAAAGGAGGGTATCAGAAATTATATGTATGGTCAATCATTTATATATAATTATTTTTGTATACAATATATTTAATAATATATGCCTGTCAAAGACCAGTTCAAATGTATAGCAAACATAAATAAACTAGAAAGGTTTTAGAAAGATTCATAAACTAAAATGAACTTATCAAACAACACAGGAGAGTGAAATGAAATGAAAGAAATTTTAAAAGTTGAAAATTTAACTAAAAAACGTAGAAATGTAGTTGCAGTTGATAATTTAAGTTTTACAGTTAATGAAGGTGATATATTTGGATTTCTAGGACCTAATGGAGCTGGAAAAAGTACAACAATGAAAATGATATTAAATTTAATAAAAAAAGATGGTGGAAAAGTTTATATAGATGGATTTGACATAGATTCTAATTTTAAAGATGCTATAAAAAATGTATCTGCAATAATAGAAAACCCAGCAATATATCTTGACTTAACAGCATATGAAAATTTAAAAATCGCAAAAAACTTTAGCGATTCATATAATGTAAGCCTGGAAATTGATGATGTTTTATCAATAGTTGGATTAAAAGGGAGAGAAAATGAAAAAGCTAAAAACTATTCTTTAGGTATGAAACAAAGATTATCTATTGCTATGGCCCTTATAAAGAACCCTAAAATTATACTATTAGATGAGCCTACAAATGGACTAGATCCTAAAGGAGTTGTAGAAATGAGAGAATTAATAAAAGAATTAGCTCATAAACACAATAAAACTATAATTATATCATCTCATATTTTGCATGAAATAGAAATTATGTGTAATAGAGTTGTAATTATAAATAGAGGAAAACAAATTTTAGAATCTGATATGGATAGTATCGTTAATCAAAAGAATTTATTCTTTATCAGAACTACAGATATTGATAAATCAATCGAACTGTTAAAAGGAAAAACTTATGCAAAGTTACACAAAGTAGAACAACATGGAATAACAGTGCAAGCAAATGAAACAAGTATATCCTTATTAACAAAAGAATTTATTAAAAATAATATATGTGTATATGAAATTTCATCAAACAACAAATCATTAGAAGATTTATTTATGGAAATTACAGGAGGAAAATAAAATGACAAATATAATAAAAAATGAATTTATAAGTACAAAAAAAAGCACCCTAATAATATTAAATGTTTTAATCTTAGCATTCGTCGGTTTATCGTACTTTGCTAAAGTAAAATTCTCTGGAGTAGGTTATTTTACCCAACCTGAAATAGTGGACATGTTTTTTAGTTCAACACTAAATGTATTAGCACCATTTATAGTAATTCTAATAGCAAAAGTTATTACAGAGGAATTTAACAACGGCGGTATGAAAATATACCTTATAAATCCTTTGAGTAGGAATGAAGTTTTAATAGGGAAATCCATGTTTATACTTATTAATATACTAATAACTATGATAATACAAATATTATTAAGTTTCATAGCTGTTTGCATATTAACTCAAGTACCAAGTGTAGATTTTATTATTCATTCACTGCTTAAATATTTAGTTACACTTATACCTGTAACAGGATTAATATTAATACTTTCTATCCCAGCATTTTTGATGAAGACATCTAGAAATACAATATTATTTGGATTTGCAGCAATAGCTGCATTCGACGTAGTTGCTTCATTTTACGAAAAATTAACTCCATATAGCATACTATCTGTTCTAAAAAATATTGCAGTGTCAAATCAAAGTTTAATAAATAATAGCTTAATAAGTCTTGTTTATATAATAATAGGCTTCTTAATTTCAAGCTATATATTCTCAAAAAGAGAAATTAGATAAATAGTTAGCTAAATTTTATAAAATTTAATATGTATAAACATAAATATACAAAAACAAGAAAAAATATATTTAATATATAAAGGAGAAAAATTATGAAATATTATATGAAATCTAAGATATTTAAACTTAAGGAAGATTTTTGGATAACAGACGAAAATGATAAAGAAGCATTCTTTGTAGATAACAAGCTAATTTCTATTGGTCTACAGTTTAATATACAAAAAGATAATAATATATTGTATGAAATAAAACAAAAATTATCATTGACACCGAAATATGAAGTTATAAAAGGTTCTGATGTTGTAGCATCCATAAATAAAAAAATAACCTTTGTAAAAGATAAAATAAAAGTAGATAGTAGTTATGGAGAGTTATTAATACACGGTAACTTATTTGACCGTAATTACAATATATACAAAGACAATAATATAATAGCAACTGTAAAAAAAGAAGCATTCTCACTTACAGATAACTACAGTATAGATATAGATTTTGAAGATGAGGCATTTATACTTTCACTAGTAGTAATAATAGACGACATAAGAGATGAACATTAAGTTATGAGTTAGAGACTATAGTTTTATAGTCTCTAACTTATATTTAAAATACATAGGAGGAAAAAATGTATAATATTTTAGTCATAGATGATGAAAAGGAAATAGTTGACTTAGTAGAACTTTATCTTAAAAATACTGACTATAACATAATTAAAGCTTATGACGGAATTGAAGCAATTAATGTTATAGACAAAAACAAAATTCATTTGGCAATAGTTGATATAATGCTTCCAAATTTAAATGGATACTCAGTAATATCGAAAATAAGGGATAACTTAAATATACCAATAATAGTCATTTCAGCAAAGGTAGAAGGATATGATAAAATACTTGCACTAGATATGGGCGCAGATGATTACGTCACTAAACCATTTGATCCATTGGAACTAATAGCTCGTATCAACGCTCAGATTAGAAGAGTCTATGGTTATTCTGATTTTTATAAAAATGTAAACAATATAATAGAAATTGAAGATTTAAAGTTAGATTTAGAGGGATGCAAATTAACTAAAAATAATAAGGAAATAAAGCTTACATCTACTGAATTTAAAATAATTGAACTTTTTATGAAAAACCCAAATAAAGTTTTTACTAAGAAAAATTTATTTGAATCAATTTGGGATGAGATGTACATAGCTGAAGATAATGCAATAATGGTTCAAATAAGTAAGATAAGGGACAAAATTGAAACTGATACCAAGGATCCTAAATACATAAAAACAATAAGAGGAGTAGGATATAAATTTGAAAAGAAATAATATTAGCCAAAGTAAAGGAAAAAGTTTATATGGTATATTTATTATTAATTCAATAATAGCTGTATTTATATTTATTTTTGGAATAGTAATATTTTTCATCTTACTTGTTAGAATGCCTGCATTGGTAAATGATAAATATTTAGATATTAAGGATTACAAACTAGATTATTTATTTAAAGAAAATTATAAAGATCTAGATAAAAATAAAATAATATCTGAAGGTGGTTGGATAGAAGAAATAGAAAATGGAAAAGTGATAGATGTTAAAGGCACTAAACAAGACAAACAATATGAATATTCAATAGAAGATTTTATAAATAAAAAACATACAAATGAAAAATATGAAACTAAAGCATATAAAGCATATAACAAATTGTACATTGTAAAAATACCTGATTACAGTCATAAATTAGCTAATGCACTTAATAATAATAAAAAATTTAAAGTATATATGACTTTAAGCTTAATTTTAACCATAATGATAGTTTCCGTTATGCTTTTATTAGTAACAATAATTTCTATAAAAAAATTATCTAAACCACTTAAAATACTTGAAAATGAAATAAATAAAATGAGTGAAGGTTACTCCAATGTATCGGTAAAGTATAACTCCTACAAAGAATTTAATAGAATAAAAGAAGCTTTTAATACTACTGTTAGTAAACTTGAAAAATCTGAAGAAGAAAAAAAGATGGCACAAGACAGCAAAAAAAGAATAATAAGAGATATCTCCCATGATTTAAAAACACCTATAACTTCTGTACTAGGCTATTCAAAAGCTATGTTAGATGATGTAGTACCTGATGAAAATGATAAAAAAACTTATTTAAATTATATATACAATAAAACTAAAAGAATCAATTATTTAGTAGATGAATTATTTATTTTTTCTAAACTTGATAGTCCTGGCTATAAGTTAAACTTAGAAAAATATGATGTTTGTGAGTTTTTGAGAGAACTAGTAGCCCTTTATTATATTGACATAGAAGAGAAAAACTTCTTACTAGATGTAGATCTACCTAACGAAAGTATATATTCTATGATAGATGCCAAACAGTTAGAAAGAGCCTTAGGAAATTTAATAACTAATTCAATAAAATATAATAAAATGGGAACTAAAATTTCTATAAGTTTAATTAAAGGAGTTGAAGATATATGCATAGTAATCGAAGACAATGGAGTTGGAATATCAGAGGATGTAATAGATAAAGTTTTCGATGAATTTGTAAGAGCTGATGAATCCAGAAAAACAGATGGAGGAAGTGGACTAGGTCTTGCTATAACTAAAAAAATCATTAAACTTCATAAGGGAGATATTAAATTATATAGCAAAATAAATTCCGGAACAAAATTTATAATAAGGCTTAAAAAATATAAAGCTTCCAATTAATAGCATTTACACCGCAATATAGCCTAGGAAGGGCTACACATTTTTGTGTACCCCTTCCTAGACTAATAATTAATTTTCATTATTGATAACTTTCACATTTTATAATTTCAAGTATTTTATTTTCTTTTAGAACATTATTATAAAATTCATTGTTTTGTGCTAACACCATCTCACACCATTTATTTGCTTCCTTCAAATCTTTTTTTACATAAATCCCATGACAATGCATGGCTGCCAGCTCCAGTTGAGCATACACATATCCTTGCCTAGCAGATTCTTTAAACAATTCCAATCCTTGCTCATAATCTTTAGCTACATACAATCCATCAAAATACATTTCACCTAATCTGAAATATGCATCAGCAACTCCTTTTTGTGCTGCCTTATTAAAATATAAATAGGCCCTTTTATAGTCTATATCAATACCTTGTCCTTCTCTATACATCAAGCCTGCAAAATACAATCCTTGCTTATTATCTTTCTTTGCACATTCTTCAAAGTAAAAAAAAGACTTTTCATAGTTTATCTCCACACCGCAACCTTCATAGTACATGCACCCAAGCATTATTTGAGCATTAATATTTGAGCCTTGTGCAGATTTTTCAAACCACATGAATGCTTTTTTATAATTTTGTTCAAAGACCTCCCCATTGTAATACTTTAGCCCCACACTAAAGCACTCTTGATAATATTTAGCATCATTTCGCAGTCTATTATCAAGTATAGTCTTTTGGTTTAAAACCATCTAAATCCCCCCTGATTAAACACATTATATAATAAAATAAGAACACCCCATTAGTTGCTTATTTTATGCACACATTAATTTTAATAATTAATCATTTTTAGATATTTTAAGTTTATTAATTTGTAGCTTACTATAAGTTTACTATGTTTTTTAGTTTTTTTACATATTATATTTTTTTATTATAATTTTTTCTTTATAATCATAAACATTCTTTACAAGTGTCATAGATATTATCATATATTACTTAATTCAAAAAACATTAAAGAGCTGCCTAAATTAGACAGCTCCATAATTAGTAATTAAAAAGGTAATTACCTATTAATTTTATTAGCCTTTTTTTCTAACAGTATATCTGCCAAGCATAGGTTGGAAAAACTCTTGAAGCTGTGGCATATATGGCTGTAATTTGGCAAACTCTTTTTCTAGTTCTTCTTTAATTGCATCTAAATCCCACTCTTTATAATCATCACAATAACAATATCCACATTGAGAAGCTTTCCAAACTTCTAGCCCTTGATATGGATTTGCTGTGCCTATATATAAATCATCCTCACTGTCTACAAATAATATTCTTCCACCATAGTTATATCTGTTATCTAATCCATTTAAAAATACCGGATCAAAATCTAGTCCATTTTTAGATACATATAAATTAAATCCAAATGGATATTTAAATCTATTTAGTAGTTCTACTACAAGTTCATATATTCCTATTAAAATATCTACTATCCATCCTGGCAAAGGTATATTTTGTCTATTAGCTAATAATAATTCTAATATAAGTTGCATATTTGTAGAATCATCAAAAGTACTTACAAATAATTTGTTCTCATATTCTTGTATTTGCCAAGCATATACGTTAAATGGATTATAAAATCCTGACCAAATTCCAGATACACTATTTGGTCCTACTACTACTTCGTAATTGTCATGTTTATCTATTCTTACTATATCGCAGCCTCTTGGTATAGCCCATGCTAGGGGCAGTTCTTTAGTACCACTTACATATAGATGGTTTTTGAAAACTCCCATACTCAATGAATATACGTTATCTTCATCACCAAAACCATTGTCTACTACAAGTGTCCAATCATTAACTTCAGGCTCTTCTTTATTAGTTCTCCATACTTGAACTCCAGTATCTGTACTTGTTGCCACATATATACGTCTGTTGAAAACAGCCATATTGGAGATTGCCCCTTGAGGGTTTCTATCTGGGTCTGTTCCTTGTGGAGTTTCTAACTTCCATGGGAAGAACTCAGGATCTTTACTACTATATAGTAAAGTTTCTGGTCCCATACCTGTTTCATCTATTGCTGCCAAATATAACTTACCTTTGTGAACTACCATAGCTCTTGAGGAAGTTCCTGTTATAGTACTATTTGGTAAAACATCAGAAAGCACCGGCTTCCATACTACACCATTGACTGATTTGTAAACTTGCATATATCCTTCAGTAGCTGCTGATGCTGCATAAAGAGCTGGATTTCCATCAAAAGGTCTAAAATTAACCATATATCTAAATCCGTATTCTCTTTCCTCTTCAACTGTAAAAACTTTTTCCCAAGAATCTGGACAGTCTTTTTTATATCTCCAAATTTCAGCTCTATTATCTTGATCTGGCGCATATATGGATGTTGGTATATTTAAACTACCTCCAAAATAAGTCTGAAGTATTACTAATAGTATATTTCTACCTGTTCCCACATATATATAGTCATCTAGTTCACTCATAGACCAACAATAATTATTTTGTCTAGCATTTTCTAGATCATTATAATCCAATCCATTAACTGGTGTTAAATTTTTAAATTTATACATTATTTCACCAACTTTTTATTAATATAAGTAGGTATTTTAAATAAACGCCTACTTATAACAATATATGCTATATTTCGTCAATATGTTTATGAATTTTTAAAATTTATGTTATACTTATAAATAAATCAATCTATGCTTTTAAGGAGAGTAGCTATGAGAGAAATAAAAATAAATAAAATTTCAATAAATACCTTTTTATTATTTGTTGATATACCACTATTACTATTGTTAAGTAAAAATCTTTATATTGATAAAATTTTTATATATATTAATATTAGGCTTATTATGATTTGCATTATTCCTTTAATACTAATATTTAAACTACTAAAAACTACTATAGTCATATTAAAAAAATATGGATTTTTTAGTAAGGTAGTATCCTTAGCAACTTTTAAAAAAAGCATTTCGAATATGACTCATACTTACAAAGACTTTTTAAGTCTTCTTATATTCTATATTGAATGTAATATACTTATGATTCTATTTATATACTCTATGGAAAGAGCCAAACTCATATTATTATCATCAAATAATATGGCTATTTTTCTTACAGTAATATCATTAAATATTGTGCTAGTATTAATAAATAAATATATAAACAAACGATGTGAAACTATTTTAAATCTTTACGAAGAAAAAAAGAATATGGCTGTTTAGTACTAAAAAAAAGCTACTAATATTAAATTAGTAGCTTTTTTCAACTCTATATACTACATTAAGCTACCATAACGCTTAACATATACTTTTTTCAAAATTGTTACTAAGCACATATATAAAAATACTGTAGCTCCCAAGTATAAGAAGTATACTCCTGGAAGTGGAACAAAACCAAGTGCCTTTCCAAATGGTGTAAAAGGAATAACTGTTAATAACCCTATTCCACCACAAGTAAGAAGAGTTAAAGATGCTGACGCTCTGCTTTGAATAAAAGGAATCTTTTGAGTTCTAATCATATGGATTACCAATGTTTGTGTCCACATAGACTCTACAAACCAACCTGCTTGGAACATTGCTACATAAGTTGCCTTCATATCTAATCCAGCAAACACACCACTTTGAATAATTGTTCCATCTGCAATTGTATTATATAATGCTCCATTAGAAACAAATTGTGGACATATTATAAAGTACATTATCAAGTATGTTGTCCAGTCAAATACAGAACTTGTTGGTCCAATCCAAATCATAAAACTTCCAATTGATGAAGCATCCCAAGCTTTTGGTTCTTTAATAAATTCTTCGTCAACATTATCCCATGGAATAGCTATACAAGATATATCATAAATTAAGTTTAACATTATAAGATGAACACTCATCATTGGTAAAAATGGAAGTAATGCACTTGCAGCTAATACTGAAAACATATTTCCAAAGTTTGATGATGCTGTCATTTTAATATATTTAATCATATTAGCATAAGTTTTACGTCCTTCAATAATACCTTCTTCTAATACCATTAAACTTTTTTCTAATAAAATTACATCTGCTGATTCTTTTGCAATATCAACGGCAGTATCTACAGAAATTCCCACATCTGCAGATTTCATAGCTACAGCATCATTAATACCATCTCCCATAAATCCAACTGTATGACCATTTTCTCTTAACACAGTAACAATTGTTGATTTTTGCTCTGGTGAAAGTTTAGCAAATACTGTAGTTTCTTCAACTGCTTTCTTTAATTCATCTGATGACATTTTTTCTATATCAGATCCTAATAATATATTTTCTACTTTTAAACCAACTTGACGACAAATACAACGAGTAACTTTTTCATTGTCTCCAGTTAATATCTTTGTTGTCACTCCGTGTTCTTTCAAGACTTTAATAGCATCTTTAGTGCTTTCTTTTGGTGGATCAAGGAATGCCAAGTATCCTAGCAATACCATTTCACATTCATCTTTTACTCCAAATGATCCAACTGGAGATGGGTTTGTTTTTTGAGCTAAACCAATTACTCTCATTCCATCTTCATTTAAATCATTTACCCTAGCAAGAATTTCTTTTTTTACTTTTGTTGTAAGGGGCATTATTTCACCATTGTACTCTGCAAAATCACATATGGATAACATTTCTTCTACGGCACCTTTTGTAATCATTTGAGATTTTCCACTTGAATCCTCTATTACTACACTTAAGCGACGACGTGTAAAATCAAATGGTATTTCATCCACTTTGTGATAAGCTTCTGATAAATCTGTCAATGTCTTATCCTTAGCTTCTTCCTCTTCTGTTCTAGAAATAATTGCTCTATCCATTAAATTTTTATATCCTGTTTGGAAGAAACTATTTAAATATGCATGACGCAATATACGAGAATCTTCTTCTCCATGTAAATCCATATAATACTCCAAAACAACTTTATCTTGAGTTAGTGTTCCTGTTTTATCAGTACAAAGTATATCCATAGCTCCAAAGTTTTGAATAGAATTTAAATTTTTAATAATTGTTTTTTTCTTAGACATGGCAACTGCACCTTTTGCAAGACAAGTTGTCACTATCATTGGTAGCATCTCTGGAGTTAATCCTACTGCCACGGAAATGGCAAATAAGAATGCTTCTAACCAATCACCCTTTGTTATTCCATTTACAAAGAACACAATAGGTACCATTATTAACATAAATCTAATTAATACCCAAGATACTGCATTTACACCTTTTGTAAAGTTAGTTTCAACGGCTTCTCCTGCTACTGATTTAGCCATTGAGCCAAACATTGTGTTGTCTCCAACTGCTATTACTACTGCTTTAGCAGAGCCACTGATAACATTACTACCCATAAATGCAAGGTTGTGATATTCTGTTATAATATCGTAGTCTTTTGTAGCCTTAGTATGAACCTTTTCCACTGGTTCACTTTCTCCAGTAAGAGCAGATTGGCTTATAAACAAATCTTTTGCTTCAATTATACGAACATCTGCTGGCAACATATCTCCTGCTGACAAATGTATAATATCACCTGCTACTACCTCTTCTAGTGGAATTTCTTTTGGTCCCTTATCTTTTCTTTCCACTGAACATGTTGTAGTTATCATAGATAATAATTTTTCTGCTGCATTGCCTGAACGTGTTTCTTGAATATAGCGAAGTGCTCCTGATGCTATTACCATTGTCATAATAATAATTACTGTTAAAGGATCCACCTCGTCTAAAACTCCTTGAGTATAAGGTAATATAATATCTGTTATTGTTGATACAATAGCAAGACAAAGCAGTATAATAGTAAATGGATTAATAAATGACTCTACTAATTTCTTTGTTAATGACTTTTTTCTTTCACCTGTTATCTCATTTTTGCCATAAGTATTACGACTATTTATTACTTCTTTTTCTTCCATACCGTTGACAGAAGAATTTAATTTTTCTAATAAGACTTCAATATTTAAAGATGCTGCTGATTCTAATTTTTCCAAATTATAATTTTTATTAGCAACCTCTTGAGCAACCTTTCTTTTATCATTTAACTTTTCATTTCTTTTTATAGTATTCATTTTTGATACCTCCTTAATTTTGTTTTAGAGCAACCTGATTTTTAGGCACAAAATTAAAGGAAGGAATGTGTAAATTATTTATTATAAATTTGTGATAAAAAATGAACTCTAGGAACTTCCTCATCATCATTATTAATAATTTTGCTTCCTTGACCTTCTATGCCTTCATTACTTTGGGAATCCACTTTCATCACCTCTTATCTTTCTTTTTAATATCTATATAAACTCTAAAAGCATTTAGCTTATTGAAATTTTCACATCTTTGTTAAAAACTAATTTTCATATTTTTTTGATTTATCAATATACCATAGATTAATAGCACAACCTATTATCCAAATAACAATAAACCATTGAAATAAATTTTCTCTAAATTGTAATGAACACCCTGCTATAAAAAATATAATTGCTGCTATTAAAATTGCCACGCTTATATTTTGACAAAGTGGAATTATTCTTATTTTTCCTTTTTCTTCATCACTTAATCCTTCATAAGATTTCATATATTTTAGTGCCTTTCCAGTGTATAGGGCAAATGACACGACCATAAATATAATACTAAACATAAATAAAACCATAATTTCTTTTAACATTTTCTCATTCTCCTTTCTTATACATCTTCTCATTTTTCTTAAAAAAGGCCACAAAAATACACCCCTTGTTCTCCAAAGTTTTTTTGCATAAATAAATAGTTAAATTTACTATTTTATTATTCCTTACCATTGGATATTTTATTATTCCTTACCATTGGAAATTATTAAGAGGTGTTTACTATTAATTGTTATATATAAAAATATTTTTATTTTAATAAATATATATTATGGGAGAAAAATGATACCAAATAGACACTCTAATCCCATATTCCAATTTTTGTTTTACTCCAACAATTTTCCAACAGTAATTACTACTATGACTACCTGATTCCACAATCTCACCTTCCTTCTTATTATTTTTAGAATTCATTAAAAAAATCCCAGTTAAGCCATAGCTAAACAAGGATTTGTATACAATAAATAATATATTAATAATTCTCGTTCAAGCTTTAGCTTCTTAGGGCAATGTAATTGAATTAGAATACACCTTCTTTTTCCGATGTATCCTGCTAACCATCTAATAGTGTTTCCACTATTTCGCGGCACCAACCCGTATCCCTAAGGTAACCTCACCTACCGATTTTTTTTTAACTTGTAATACCATTATATTAGCATTTTCAAATTAATGTCAAGATATTTTTAAAATTCACACTATTATCTTTTCATAATTAAAAATTTTTCTGAGCATTTTATATTTTATTCTTACATAAGAAAAATTGTTACCAATACTAGCAATATAGCACAATATATCTGTAGTATAATAATATTATAAAAGAAAAAAATATAACAAAAATTTCAAGTAATAAGGGAGATCTGTATGGGGTTTAATTTTAGAAAATCAATAAAAATAGGAAAGAATTTAAAGTTAAATATTAGCAAATCTGGAGTCAGTACATCTGTGAAAGTCGGCAATATAACTCATAATAGCAAAAGAGGAACTACAATCAATCTTGGTAATGGATTATCATACAAAGTAGAAAATTCTAAAAAGAAAAATACTAAGTAAGTCTAATCATAATCAAAGTCACTTAACTAAAGTATTTTAAACATGCGTAGCAAATTTTTAAGTTATTTAGCAATTATATATCACTCATAAGAATTTCATTTTTATAATATTTCTACTAAAAAAAGTCTACCTTATTTTTATAAAGGTAGACTTGTATATTTTACTTAATAAATCTAATATTAAATTATTAGCTAACTTTTTCTTCTTTTTCAGTTTCTACATCTTTAGTCATAGCTGCTTTAAACATAGTTGCTGAAGTATAAACAACAACTAAAACTACTAACCATTTTAACCAGTATACTGGCATGTTAGTTACGAATAATAATGCAAGAATTGAACCTATTACCCCACCTATAGTTATACCCATAGATACTTGTCTTTCATAAGCTCCTTCTTTAACGAACTTTGTACTAGCTATTGGTCCAACAAATGCACAAGCACCCATCATTATTGGGAATGCTGCTTTTGGGTTCATTCCAAGAAGTGCAATCATTGCCATACATGGTGCATATAATCCTATACCTGCTGTCATTAATGCTCCAAGTATAAAGTTACCAACTATACCTACTATTAATTTTCCACCAGCAAGACCCATAGCCTCCCCACCTGATGGCATTAATCCTAGTTGACCTAACACTAATAATACAGCTGTTCCTGCAAGAGCAACCCCCATAGTTAATTGAACTTTTTTCTCTGGTAATTTTGATATTATACCAGCTCCTATCCAAGAACCTACTACTGCTGATATTATCATTGATAATAAAGTTGTCATGTCTACAGATATTGCATTAAGTGATAAAAACGCTTGCGTTATCATTGGCAATGCATGTGCAACGTTTAATGTACCTGGTAATAACTTGTCTGGTACATTTATTTTCTTACTGAATTTTAAAATTGCTGTTGTAGTTGCAAAAGAACCTACACCTATTGCATCTAAAAAATCTGTTATAAATCCTATAAATAGTCCTGTTCTGAATACGTTTGCCTTGGATGCATCCCTGTGTTTCCTAAAGTCATTTACGTAAACTGTTGTGTAACCTGCTGTTATAACGCCTAATGCGCCTAAAATTGCTGTTAGCATAATTGCTTTAGCCCCCTTAAAATTAAATATTTTTTTTGACAAGAACGATTATACATCTTATTTTTATATTTTTCTATACCTTTTTTAATTTTTTTTTAAATTTTTTTATATTTTCAAATACATATGATTATTTCATGTCTTATTTTGTTATAAAAAGGTTGAATTTTACACAATCCCAGTAAACTATCTATGGAGTTTAAATAAAAAAAATACTAGTATTTTTACTAGTATTTTACTCTAAATTATTATTCCATTACAGTGATCCACTTCATGTTGAATAATTTGTGCTACAAATCCATTAAATTTATTCTTATGTTTTTTGAAACTCTTGTCAAAATATTCTACCTCTATTGTTTCATATCTTGTTGTTTGTCTAAAACCTATTAAAGATAAACAACTTTCCTCTATCACATAACTATTCTCTTTCTTAGTTATAACTGGGTTGATCATTGGAACTATTGAATTTCCTACAGCAAATACAATTATACATTTCTTAACTCCTATCATGTTTGCTGCCATTCCAACACAGTTTTCAAGGTTTGCTCTCAATGTATCAACCAAGTCATCAACTACATGTATATCTTCTTTCGTAGCTAGTTCAGATTTTTCCCCTAAAAACAATATGTCTTTCATAATTGGTTTTATCATATTCATCCCAACCTTTCCAAATTTACTTATGTATTTATTTTTTCATAATATGTTTTTCTTATTATATCATATAAAAATTTTCTGTTCTTCATTATCCGCCTAATAATAATTTTAATAGTCCCTCTAATGATAAAATCTATAATTTTTGATATAATAACATTACACTAAGATGAGGAGATTTATAAAATGAACAATAACATTGATAATAAAATAACATCCAATCCTAATATATATTCTTGGAATGAATCTATGATTTTAGATAAAATACAAGAAATTTTAGATGATAAAAATATAGATGATTTAGAACTTAGCAAAGAAGAGTTAGAAGATATAATATCTAAATTAAATAACAACATTACAACAGAAGAACTAAATGAATCTGCTTGCATTATAGCTGAAAATATTGATGAATTAAAAGTATTGCCTAAAGAAGATGTAAAAGAATACATATTAAGATTAATAAATTACTTAAACAATACTAATTTAAAATGTATTATAGGTGAATTTAAAGGAATTGAATTTGAAATATTTAAAGATTCCAATGTGGATGATGTATTTAAAGATTATTACTCAAAATACGATGAAACATATGGAATATCTAGCATGCTTTCAGACTTAGGTTTAAAATAAAAAAATTTAAAATAAACAAAAATAGCATTCACTATAATTAATTAGTGAATGCTATTTTATTTAAATTTTTGAAACCAAAACTAAAATTGCTATTACGACTATATTGTGAACTGCGTATAATCCAATTGCAAGAGGTAAGTTTGTTCCTCCTCTTTTCTTTGCAATTATCTCTTTGGCCTCAGGTAATAATCCCTTTGTTTTTTCCATATTTCCACGTATCTGATCCTGGTATAATGCATTTGCATAAATCCCTATACCAATTAAAACTGCAAGGTTTAGTATGCCTCCAATATATGGTGTAGAAGATGCTACTAAGCTTAATATAAAAAATGCACCTGCTTTAAAGTACATTTTTCTATATATCATCCAATATATGCCCATAAAAAATGCTGCCCAGTTCCAAGATATGCTCTTTCCTGAATCATCCATTTTTCTAAATTTTTCTTCATAAAAATTCAGATTCTTTTGTATAAATAAATTTAATTCATTTACTTGTTGCATAGATTTTTCTCCTTGATGATTTTAATTATTGAAATACTTAATATACTATCATATTTTTGCTCATTATGCTCAAAATTTATTTGTCTTTTATATTAATATTTATACCCATTTTAAAATTAACAAAACTAAATTCTATAGTATTCAAAATATTCAAACAGACTTTTTCATAGTAATTTTATCTTTTTTGTTAAATTTTTATCATTAAAAACATATCAATTCATTAAAACATTTAATAGCATAAGAATCTGTCATACAAGAAATATAATCTACTATGGCTTCTTTATATATTTTTTCACTATGTAGGGTTCCATAAACCTTCACATTATTTAGACTATTTTTCAAATCTTTTCTATCAAAAATACTTTCATCACAATACTTTATTATCCACCCTTTAAAATCACTTAAGACAAATCTGTATTTTTTATCTATATTGACTTGCAAATTATTTATGGTATTTTCCTTGTCATAATATTTGAATAGTTCTTCAAATATGCTGTTAATCACTAAGTTTGCATATTTTTTATAGTAACTAAATTTTTCGTTATCGTATATTTTTTCATAGTTAAATTTTTTTATGGAGTCAATAAAGTTCTGTTTTTCATGAGAAAAGCAAATTCCATTTTCAATAGAGCTGTTTTCAATAAGATCGCCCATTAATTCGTGCATTATTACGGAAGTGTTCACTGTTTTTTGGCCGTATTTATGACCTAGTTCATATACTTCTTTTAAATCATCACGACTAATTATTTTTAAAAGAAGTGCATCTTCTATATCTCTTCCAAGATAAGCTATTTTATCAGCAATTTTCACAACACAACCTTCCCAAGTATAAGGCTGCACCTGTCCAGGATTAGTTATGGTATTTAGATCTATAAAATCTTTTCTAGGATAGATTCCATTTTCATCCACCTCACCACAATGACATATTATGCCATCTCTTACTGCATATGTAAGGTTTAAATTACTTAGGTCTCCCTTATTATCTTGGAGTAATTCCAGCTTGTCTACTACTTTCAAACCATTTTTTTCATGCCAAAAAGAATAGTTTAAATTTTCTTCTAGTATATTTTTTATAACATTTTCCCCCTCATGACCAAAGGGTGCATGGCCTAAATCATGGCCTGTTGCTATTGCTTTTGTTAATTCATGGTTTAGCCCTAAAGCTTTAGCTATAATATAACTTACTGATTCCACATGAGATACATGTTCCATTCTTGTGCAAATATGATCATTTTGCGTGTTAAAAAATACTTGTGTCTTATGTTTTAATCTTCTATATGCTAAGCTGTGTAAAATTCTAGTATAATCTCTTTCAAACTCACTTCTCATATCATTTTTTCTTGAGTATAATTCTTTTTGTCTTAAAAGAGCTTCTTTACAATTTGTATCTTCATTAATTGCCACATGAGAAAATTTTTTGTACATAATCTCCCTCCATATATAAATATAAGTTATATACTAATAATATTATAACACTGTTTTTTTATGCCTATACTATTCTTACTAATATCTTAATCTACATATAGCTTTTAACTGATAAAGGTATACACATTTTTGTGTATATCTTTAAAGTAGACAGTTTAAAAATTATAAATTGTTGAATTGAAGGAGGAGTATTTTTTATGTAGCAAAGTAACTTTAGTAATCCCTCTCCTGCTATGTAGTTCTAATCAATCATCATACGTTCTACAACACTTTGCCTACCTGTAAAGCGATAGATAACATATGGAACCAAAGAGCCTAGAACAAATAATAAGGGTAATATGATCACCAGTGGCCAGAAATTAAATTTGAAGTTTAAAAACCAAATTTGATCACATAGTGGACGCACGATAAATAGTGAACTTCCAATGCTTAACAATACTGAAATTATCCCAGTAAATGTGGCATAATAGCATCCCTCCAGGCACAGCATTGTGACAAGCTGTTTTCCAGTCATGCCGATACTTTGTAATATTGCCAGTTCTCTGCGGCGAACCAAGATACTAGCTAAAATAGTATTGATAAAATTCAAAACACCAATGATTCCAATAATAAATGCAATGGTGCTACCAATTGATACAACCGTATTTTTAATGTCCGTAACACCTTCTAATGTAGTGAGTTTGGATTTATAACTCATTATTGGCTCAACACTATTCGTATAATGTTTTAGAAAGTGCTCCATGTCAGTTTCTTTATCTTGTGTAACATCAAATACATAGCTCATTGCATAGGTATTTCCGGTAATTTTTTTATAAACATTCCCTGGGAAAAAGAAGCAGGAGTCCACCCAGTCATAAGTATTTGCCTCGTTTGCGATGACATGACCAAGTACAGTTACTTCATGAATATTACCCTTATAATTCAACTTAACTTTATCTCCAATACTATGATTTATACTGTCCATATCCATATTACCGCGGGAGTCTACCCATACACCCTCTAGAATATACTTCCCTGTTGCCAGTTTCTTTGTATCTATTTCACCATCAACTAATTTCAAACGAGAAAATGGTAATTCATCCATACCATATATATGTGTAGAAAATGAACCATCCTTTTGTTGATTGATTGTCTGCTTGGTAGTATTACTTGTGTATGTAGCTCTACATCCGTATTGGCGACCACCTATTTTAAATCCATCCTGTTTTTTTACTGAGCTGATAAAACTTTCGCTAAGCGCACTTTCTGAATTAACTTTATACTGAAAAAATAGGTTTGCCTGACCTATACTAAAATCAGAAACACTGGTATTTTTAAGAGCATTCTCCGCATCTACACTCTTTGAAAAATTGAAAACCGTATTGGTTAGTACAATGCTAAGGGATAAACTTAGAATCACCAAAACAGTACGTTTCTTATTTCGCCCAAAATTTCCCCATGCCATACTTTTGTGAGGGGTTTTATTATTTGTATTTTTCTTTCTTTTCTTGCCACTGCTTAAATTAGCATCTGTATAATGAACGGCTTGGATTGGGCATACTTTTGATGCCATTTTTGCTGGCTTTCTGGTGCTTATAAACACTGTAATTAGTGTGAATAGGGTAGATACTACAAAAATAAGAGGATTAGGTGATAAAATCACTACATTTCCCTGGAAGCTGGATTGCAACAACAAAGTCGGCAGAAGTGCCTTTCCTACAAAAAATCCACCACAAAGTCCCAAAGGTATTCCAATCAGCGAAAGCATCCAAGCCTGTCGACTAATGATAGCGTTAATTTGTCGTCCTGTAGTACCAATGGTTTTAAGCAGTCCATAAAAGTTCATATCACGCAAAACGGAAATATTAAAAATATTATATATAATCAGATAGCCTGTAAATGCAAATAACAGCAATGCACAGGAAAGTGCAATGATTGTTCCAACTCCTATTGTTGTCTGCTTCGACAAATATAGAGGATTAATTCCTGTATTTATATAGTTGGGTGCCTTCGTATCCATGGAAAATCCACTGTCTGACACTACCTTCTCCAAGTCTTTTTCAATATTTTCTGTACCTGCAAATTTTATAACTCCGGAGATGGTTCCCGTTTCTGCTCGATCATAGGGGTAGGTGCTTTTCAATTCATCTAAATGAGATTCCACATAAGCCTGGGAGGCAAGAATCGTTCCAGTCTGTACACCAGGGTAGCTATTCCACCAACCGGCAAGCACAAAATCACGTGTAACTTTTTTATTGTGAACGGTAAGGTCTAATTTTATATGAGAGCCCAGTTTTTGTGGAACACCAAGTATCTCTAGTGTCATCGTATCGGTGATTATTTCATTTTCTGCCTCTGGCTTATGACCACTCGTCGGCTCAACAAACCCATATTTCATCCCAATATCATCATAATACCAAAATTCTGTATGACGCTTGATAAGTGAACCATTATCCACACTGTCGGCAAGTTTACGACAATAGGCTATTTGGTTTATCAATGGATGATTGCTTATAGTGGTATATTCTGATTCAGTCATATAATTGATACGTGCGTGTCCTTCACCTCCAGACAAAATCATATCGGCACGCTGCATACTTTTCACCATACCAGACCCCATAGTAAACAGACTGGTAAACAAAAGCGCAGTTAGGGCAATTGCAATTACGGCGATGATGTTACGTGTTCTGTCAGCATAAAAACTTCTCACTGCCAATTTGCCAACTATTTTTCTATTTCCTACTCGAATCATATGGCATCACCGCCTAAAATTTTCCCATCTTCAATATGTATAATACGGTCTGAAAGCTGTGCAAGTTCCTCATTATGAGTAATCATGATAATTGTCTGATTAAATTTTTCCCCAGTCACCTTTAAAAGTCCAATTACATCTTGACTAGTCTTGCTATCCAGACTGCCCGTTGGCTCATCGGCTAATACAATAGATGGCTTTGTGGCTAATGCTCTCGCAATAGCAACTCGTTGTTGCTGCCCACCAGAAAGCTGATTTGGAAAGTCTTGCAGTTTACTTTCAAGTCCAAGCATCTGTATAATCTGCTTTATATATTTTTTATCTGGCTTGTTACCATCTAACTGTATGGGCAAAACAATGTTTTCATAGACATTCAGCATAGATACAAGGTTAAAGTTTTGGAATACAAAACCAATTTTACGACGGCGGAAAATGGTCAGTTCTTCTTCTTTTAATTCAAAAATTTTCTTGTCATCTATTGTCACGCAGCCACTAGTTGGACGATCAAGACCTCCTAGCATATGAAGAAAAGTAGATTTTCCACTACCTGATGTTCCTACGACTGCAACAAATTCGCCTCTATCCACTGTCAGACTCACGTTGTCGATTGCATGAACAGCAGTTGGACCACTTCCATATATTTTTTTTAGTTGATTTGCTTCTAATATAATCATAATAGCTTCCTCCATAAAAAAAGTCTGTATCACATTTTCATGTAATACAAACAGATTAACAAAACAATCTTACCAAATTCTTTCAGCATTATAACACTTTTGAAAGATTTACCTTTTCTCAGTAGGAAGGAAAATAGAAAAGGTAGAACCTCGATCTAGTGCCCCAGAAACCTTGATGTAGCCACCTCCCTCTGAAAGAATCTCTCGTGTTAAAAATAAGCCAAGCCCCATACCTTCCCTACCACTTACATTAGATGAACGATAAAATCTAGAGAATATTTTTCCTTGTTCATCTTCTGCAATACCAATACCCTGATCAATGACATCAATTCGAAAAAACAAATTATATGGTATACAACGAATTGTGACAGTACTTCGACAATGGGAGTATTTTACTGCGTTGTCTAGAACATTATAAATTGCCTCAACGGTCCATTTTGAGTCATAATAGACCCTTCCATTTGTCAATTCAGTTTCAACGGTAATCTGTTTTTCTTCTGCTTTGGGTCGGATTTGGGCAATGACGGCATTAAGTAGCTCCTTCATGGTACCCTTTTTAGGATTAACGGTAATAATCCCGCTTTCCAGACGAGATACCTTCACTAAGGCTAACATTAAAAAATCAAGTTTTTCCGCCTGAGTAGCCAGGGCTTTTGCACATACTTCACTGTCTTGTGGCAAGTCATGTTCCATAAGGATCTGTGAATAAAGCAATATATTAGCAACAGGTGTCTTGGTTTGATGAGAGATGTCAGAAATCAGACGTTTTATATTTTCTTTTTCCATAGTCAGATTTTGGGAGGATACTGCACAGGATGATAAAAAACGAAACATCTTTTCTTCCAATGCTGACATAGCAGATTCGTCAAAAGTATTAGCCGTAAAGCTACCATCTACGGCCCTGTCCAGCATATAATTCAGATAATTCATAGTTTTCTTTATTTTTCTACGATATAATAAAATAATTGCAATTACGATAATCACCACAACCAGTGCTATAATTCCCATTATTAAAATCCACTTGTTCATTATATCACCGCCCAAGTGTATCCTATACCGTATATTGTTTTGATATATACAGGTGAGGACGGCGTGTCCTCCAACTTATCACGCAAACGCTTGACAGTAACTGAAAGGGCGTTTTCATCCACATACTCTCCCCCATCTGTCCAGATGGCATCTACCAACTGCGATCTTGTCAAGGAGTGTCCTCTATTTTCAATCAAAATACGAAGCAACTTTTGTTCTGTTTTGCTCAATTCGATGGGAACTCTATTTTTATAAAACTCCATTTTTGCAAAGGAGAACTGAAATCCTTTAATTAGTATTGGATCGATAGAGACAGGCGCAGCACTTCGGATTCGAGCTCCTACTCTTGCCCTTAGAATCATCAGGCTGAATGGCTTAGTTATATAATCATCTGCTCCCAATTCAAGACCAGTGACCACATCTGTCTCCAGATCATTTGCGGTAAGAATTATCACCGGAACATGGGAGTAACTACGCAACTCTTTCAAGAAATCCAATCCATTTCCATCCGGTAAATTGATATCCAAAATGATAAGGTCAAAGGTCGTGACTTCTATTTCTCGCCATGCACAATGCAAATCCTGTGCTTGTACAAAGGTAAATTCGCTATCTTTTAAGGCAAGAATTATACCGTTGGCTAAGGATAAATCATCTTCAATAATCAATATTCGTTTCATTTGCTGTTCCCCCCCTTGGCTGATTATCTTTATGTTTTTCCGTCTTTCAGTACTAAAATCTATTCCATATATTTCAGTACTGGACTTTCTATTTGATTTCATTATAATTATAGACGAGCATCCCAATAACATCAATAAACATACTACAAATAATACGCTTTATTTTTATCAGTATGATTATATGTATACTAATATCTAAGATAAAAAAGATGTTAGTATTTCTACTAACACCTTCTGTTTATAACTCATCTTCTTTTACAATTCCAACTTCACCATAATCTTTTGTGTTTTGATTTATTCTACCTTTATATACTACTTCATTTTTATCTTCATCAAATACTCCAAAATAATAAGAGTACTTTCCAGCATCTTTTCCTCTTTCATTATAACCTATAGTTATATAATATACCTTATTACCAACTTTTCTAACTTGTAAAATATCGTCGCCATTAGCATCTATTTTTATATGGTTAATATATTCCACCTTTGAACTTTCTAAATTAACTAAAATCTCTCTAACTTCACCATAATTAAGTTTTTTATTTTCACCTTCAATTCCACCATTAGAAAATAACAATAACTTATTATCCTCAACAGAGAATTTTTTTATGTTGTCTCTTTTAGTACCTAAGTCTATGGTCTTTATGTCTTTGCTAAAAGCATCAAATTCCAATAAAGAAGATTTGTAACCTTTTTCTTTATATTTTTCATTTACTAAGAAGTAAGCTTTATTTTTATTAGCAAAACATACTTCACCCTTTATATAAATGTCCTTTCCATCAAGTTCTTTACTTAAGATATGTTTAGAATTTTCACTAGATAAATTTATTTTATATAAATTTAATTCAGTTTTATCAAAATCATCACTTAAAGATCCCTCATAATTTGCATCGTCTCTTTTTTTCATATATTCTTCTGAATAACAACTTTTAAGTGTAACAATATACAAATTATCCTTGTCTATACTTATGGGAACTGAAGAATAGACTACTTCTGTATTATTAACACTTTGATCACCTAAAGATATATTGTAACTTTCAACTTTATCTTTGTTATTATATTTAACTTTTACATTTGTAACTAATTTATAATTATCTTCATCTACACACTCATTATTTATACGAACTGATGCAAATCTATCATCATCTTTTAACAAAGCTGCTGAATAATCTACAAATCCATAAGTAAGAATTTCTAATGCTTCTCTTCCTTCTATGTTATTCTTTGATAAATTAAAATTAGGAACACCTTGCTTTGCCATATAATCTATTGATATATTATCTTTATCTATTTTTATTTCATTAGTTTCATACATTCCTTTATTATTTTGAAGTAAAATATTTATATCTCCCAGTTCGCTTCTTTTTCCATATAAATCCTCTACTTCATCATTATTTTTCCCAAGGTAAAATAGAGAAATACCTATTACTAAAAGACCTACACATATGACACTCAAAAATTTTTTACCAATATTTCTATTCATGTATTTCTCCCCCCTTAAACATATATTTTCTTAGTCAATGTACTGTAAGAAACAACCATAGACATGACAAATACTACTAGATAAAAGATCAAATGTGTTTTCATTAAAACATCTGAATATGTATTATAAAGTGCTGTTATTGAAAAATATACACTAATTATTGATATAACATATATTACTCCAAGTAATCCTCCTATTTTCTTAACTGTTTTATGCATCATAATTCCTGTAAATAAAACTGTCATAGCAAGTATTGGACCGAGTATAAATATCATAATAAACTCTACCCTACTTATTTGCGGTACGTGAATCATGTAAATATCCGGTCTTGCATTGTTTATAATATTTATAATATGCTCAATAGATATTCCACTTATATTTTTCATTATCGCAACCATTATTAACCAACATAAAAATTGTACAAGAATTACACCATAAATTAATGTTAACATAGTAATTAATTTAGATATAAATATAATAAACTTGTTTTCTGGTAACATAAACAAAGTATATATAGGTTTAGTTTTATTTGAAAAATCTTTGTACCAAATTGCCAACCCATAATATAAACACCATAATAATGCTCCTATTAAAAGAAAAAATGTTAACTGATAAGTCGTTTGTGCTACATCACTTGAACTAAATGCTTCTATTGCAGCCTCTTCTTTTAATACTGACATTCCTACTTTATAGCCTATTATTGATTCAGATTCTTTAAGATTTAAATTAAATAAGAAAGAAAATAACCCTTCATTACTAAAAAACAACAAAGTAAGTAGAGCAAAATATATCTTTTGTATTCTTTTAAACTCTACTTCAAATAAAGTCCATATTTTATTTGCCATCATATACCTCCCTCATTTTGTCAACTATTGACATCCCCTCGTTTTCTCTAATTTCTTCTGCATTAAACTTATCTGCTACTTTACCATTATTAATAATTATTACATCATCCACAATTTGTTCGATTTCCCCTATTTCATGGGTAGTAATAACAATACTTTCATCTTCTTCAATAAACTCTAATATGGCTTTTATAAATTCTTCTCTTTTAAAAACATCTATTCCAGAGAATGGCTCATCAAGCAATGTGTATTTTGCTCTTTGCGCAAAACCAATTATTATTTTCACCCTTGCTTTATTTCCTTTTGATAATTTGCTAATATTTTGATTATCTTGTAAAGAAAACATTTTAAGCATTTCATAAGCTCTTTTATCATCCCAATTTTTATAAAAAACTTTCATAAGCTCAAAAGTTTCTTTAATATTTAAATGAGAAAAATGTATATCTATATCTGGCACAAAGGCAAGTTTATTGTAAGTTTTCTGATTCAGCTTTTCTCCATCAATAACAATTTCCCCTTTGTCTAATTTTACAAGACCTGCAATAGATTTAAGAATAGTTGATTTTCCCACACCATTCACACCTAAAATAGCAGTAATTTTCCCCTCTTCTATATTAAAAGAAACATCATCTAAAGCTTTAACTCTTCCATATGTCTTTTTAACATTTTTCACTTCAATCATATTTACCTAAAGCCCCCTAATCATATTTTTCATTTATGATATTTTTAATTTCATCTTTCCCTACGTTAATAGCTTTCATTTGCTCAACAAAAATTTCTGCAGCTTCATTAATTAAACTTTGTCTTATTTGTCTAACAAAATTTTCATCTTCAGTAATAGTACTTTGATTATTTTTTATCGTATTAATAAGCCCCATTTCTTCCATCTCCTTATATGCTTTTTGCACTGTATTTGGATTGACATTTATATTTACTGCCATTTCCCTTCTAGAAGGAAGTCTTTCACCCATTTTCAATTCACCAGTCACAACTTTTTGTTTTATATTTCTAATGATTTGAATATATACAGGCTCTCTATCATTCACTATAAATTTCAATATCTATCTCCTTCTTTCAGAATTAATAAGGTTGGTGTACTATATATATAATACACCCTTCATAGTGTATTATATATATAGTACACTATGAAAGTCAATAATATTTTTATAAATCATTTTCCCAAATCTAGATTGTTTATAATATTAAAAATCAAAAATATTTTTTGTTATTTACCTAAAAATAAGTTAATATAAACTTTTTTAATACTTATTTACAAAGAAATGACACCTAATAAATTAGATGTCATTTCTTGTTTATTTTATAAAAATTTATAAAAAAATCATTTAATATTTTTAAGAATAGCTACTAAGTAATCCCACGTTTTCTCTGTAGAACTAATACTTAAATGTTCATTAGGCGTGTGAACATCAAATAAGTCTGGACCTATGGACACTGCTTCTGCTCCTTTTATGGCGTCAAGTAATAATCCACATTCTAGCCCAGCATGTAATGCAACTATTTCTGGTTTTTTACCTGTTATCTCTTCGTAAGTGTCCTCACAAATTTTTTCTAGTTTAGAGTTTTTAGCATATTCCCACTCAGGGTAATCATCTTCTAAGTCAAGTTTTACCCCCATAAATTTGCTAAGTAATTCCATTCTATAGTTGAGGTCTTCTTTTAAGCTTTTTACTGAACTTCTAGTTGCAAATTCAAATTTAATATCATTTTCATTTGTAACTACAACACCTAAATTAGTGGAGCTTTCTACTAAGCCTTCTATATCTGGGCTCATAGTTTGAATGCCTCTAGGCATTAAGTTTAAAACACCAATAATTTTATTCTTAACATCATCACTTAATGCTTTATGATAAGTTTCTTCACCTTTATTACATTCTAAAATTACGCCTGGATCTGAAGTTTTTAACTCATTTTTAAATATATCTAAAATATTACCTATTTCTTTTTGTAAAGCTTCTTTATTATTATCATCTATAAGAATTACACATTCACTTTCACGAGGTATGGCATTATTTTTAAGTCCTCCATGAATAGATACTAAATCATAACTTATTCCATTTTTACAAATATGATTTAAAACTCTACCCATTAGTACATTGGAATTTCCTCTTTTTTTATCAATTTCCATTCCTGAGTGTCCGCCTTGAAGACCTTTTATTCCTATATTATAAGCAGTTTTTGATGAAGAAACTTCCTTGTACTCTTTATCTATAGTAATAATTGATGTTACTCCACCAGCACAACTTACAGTTATTTTTCCCTCTTCCTCAGAATCTACGTTTATTATATATCTTCCTTTAAAAATACTTCCATCTAGTTTCATAGCACCTATCATACTAACTTCTTCATTAACTGTATAAAGCACTTCAAGAGGAGGGTGAGGAGTATCATCACATGCTAGTAATGCAAGCCCCATAGCAACTGCTATTCCGTTGTCAGCGCCTAATGTTGTTCCTGTAGCATATAAATAATCTCCCTCTACTCTTAATTTTATTTCATCTTTCGTAAAGTCATGAACTGTATCTTTATTTTTTTCACAAACCATGTCCATATGTCCTTGAAGTATTACACCTGGACTATTTTCATATCCTTTTGTACCTGGTTTTTTAATTATTACGTTTAGAGCTTTATCTTGAATTACTTCTAATCCAAGCTTTTTTGCTTCACTTACTAAATAATCACTTATTGCCTTTTCATTTCCAGAACCTCTAGGTATTTTAGATATCTGTGAAAAATATTTAAATACTAATTGTAGCTTTGGATTTTCTATATTTACTGTCATTTTGTTTCTCCTTTAATCAAATACTTTTTGAGCAACGGAGTTGCCTGAAGCGATAGCGAAGGCATCTCGTTGGCGATATGAGCAACGCGAATTTTATACCATCATCATAGCAACACTTAATATGATTGCTGATGCCACAAAGATTGCTAATAATACTTTGCTCACAAATTTCACCCATGATGAATAATCAACTTTTGCTATGGCTAGTGTTCCCATAATAACACCACTTGTTGGCGTAACCAAGTTTACAATACCACTACCAGCACTAAATATTGAGATTATTACTTCTGGTGGAAATCCTAAACTAACTGCCAAAGGCCCAAATATAGGCATTGATAAACCTGCAAGTCCAGATGTAGAAGGTATAAAAAATGACAATGCCATATAAATTAAATATGCAACTATTGTAAATATAATTGGAGACATTCCAACTAATACAGAAGAAGCTTTCGATAAAACATAAGCATCTAATCCTGTAGAGCTCATTATAACTGATATACCTTTTGAAACACCAATAACAAGGGCAACTCCAACCATGTCAGCTGCTCCGTCTAAGAATGAATTTACTATTTCTAATTCTTTCATTCTATATACTAAACCTATGATTATTGCCATAATTACAAACCACATGCCTAGTTCAGAGAACCACCAACTTCCAAGAGGTGCTCCAGTTAAAAATGCTGTATTTGCAAATATATTTACTCCAAATTCTTCCCAAGGTATAATCCCTGCTACCATTACTAAAAATGTGAAAGCAAATAATGCTAACACAACTTTTCTCTGCCCAGTAAACTCTATTACTTCTTCCCTACCTTCTTCATTTCCTATAAAAGCTTCGTTTGCTTGTCTTATTTCTGAATCTGATAATAATGTTTTTGATTTATCTGCATGAACTTTTTTAGCATAATTCATTACAAAGAATATAGATATAAGTAGTGATGATAACCATAAAGCTATATTTGTACCAATTACTATAACTTGATTAGTTGCTATATTTACTCCTTTTAATGCCCCTATACTTACAGAAACTAAAAAGGGATTTACTGTAGATCCTAAAACTCCACTGCCTGCGCCTAAAATAATAGTCCCTACAGATACTAAAGGATCAAATCCTGCTATTATCATAGTAGTTGTAACTAAAGCTGTAAAAGCTATAGTTTCTTCTGCCATACCAAAACTAGTTCCTCCAAGAGAAAATAAAAACATTAAAACAGGTATTAAAATTAATTCTTTTCCTTTTAGTTTTGCAACTACATTTCCTATACCTGCGTCTAAGGCACCTGTTTTTGTTGTTACTCCTAAAAATCCTCCTATTAATAGTACAAAGATGGATATATCAATTGCCTCCTGTAATCCAGTTATTGGAGCCATAACAAAATCAGCCAAAGTTGCCTTCTTAACTCCTGGTATGAAATATGTTGCAATTGCTATAATTGCTGTTATGGCTAATAATACAGTATAAGCCGTTGGTAACTTAAATGATTTTTTCTTATTTTCATTTGTGCTCATTTTACATTTCTCCTTTAATGACTTTTGCTATTTATATTAAATTTGCCATTAAAATATATTTTATGTAATTGTGAAAAGATTTAAATTAAACAAAGCCACTAATCATAACATTAATGGCTTTGTTTCAATAAATATTTTTTTGATAAAACTACAAAGTAAATTACACATAATATTATTTGTATAATTGTAGACATTGGTGTGGCAAGACCAACTTTAAATAGGGATACTGGCTCTATTTTACTCATAAGATAGGAAACAGGTATTCTTACACAAAAGGCACCTACGATTCCTTGTATCATTACAAAAGTTGTTTTTCCACATCCATTAAAGTAACCTACCATAGAAAACATTATTGCAGTTAAAAGACAGTCTATTCCATAAGCTTTCATATATTCCCAAGCTGCCATAACTACAGGCATGTCTTTTGAGAACATTCCTGCTAATAAATTTCCATGGAAGAATGTAATATAAAACATTACAACACCACAACATAGAGATGATAGTATGGCATATAGAAGAACTTTTTTAGCTCTTTCATATTTTTTAGCTCCATAATTTTGTGCAACAAAAGCAGATACTGCTTGTGAGAATGAGGATGGTATAAGCATTATAAATCCAACAAGTTTTTCTGCAACACCAATTCCAGCTGATGGAATTACTCCCATAGAATTACCTATAATCATAATAACCAGAAAAGATAAATGCACAAGTCCATCTTGTAGAGCTATTGGAGCACCATATTTAATTATTCTTGATGTTAAGTTTTTATGGAATTTTATACTTTGTTTTGAAAACTCAAAAGGCAATCCACGCCTTTTAATAATTATTAAAGATAAAATAACACTTATACCTTGAGCCATAATAGTGGCAATAGCTGCCCCTGTTGCTGCCATTTTAAATACTCCAACAAAAATCAAATCTCCAATAATATTTGCGACACAGGCAATTGCAACTGTTATAAGCGGAGTTTTTGAGTCCCCTAGACCTCTAAAAACACCTCCTATAATATTATAGGCAACTATAAAAACTGCACCTGCTGCACAAATTCTTATGTAAGATACAGTTCCACTAAAAGCTTCTTTTGGTGCATGCATAAAATAAGATATGGGCGTAGCAAAACTTACAACTAAAAATGTAATAATAATAGCCATAACTGCAAATATACAAATCCCACTTCCCACAACATTCCCAGCTTCTTTTGATTTTCCTTCTCCTAACTTTTGACCTATTAATATAGTAAGACCCATAGTTAATCCTGTAATTATTACTGTTATAGTCATCATCACTTGACTACCTGTAGAAACAGCAGACACATCTGCCGCGTGACCAAACCTACCAACTATAAGTAAGTCAACTGCTCCATACATTGTTTGTAAAAATAGTGCAAGTAAAATGGGTATGGCAAATTTTAATAAGGGCGAGAATATTTTACCCTCTGTAAAATCAGACACTTTTGACATATTCAATTCTCCTTTATTTATGTTTTATACAAAACAATATCCTTATAAAATTTCACTTGGTTTAAGAAATTAATAACCTTAGTCCAAGTGCTATATATAGTTACTAAGAATTTATTCTAAATTATTTCTTATTTTATCAAGTACTGTTTTAAATACTTTTATTTCTTGTGATGTTATACTTTCACACAACTTATTTTCTATTGAATCAATGGCCATAGAAATTTCTTTATAAAGCTTTTTAGATTTGTTTGTTAAAATTATTTTTTTTAAACGTCCATCCTCTGCTACAGGAACTCTTTTTATTAAATCACTCTTTTCCATGTTATTTAACATCAAACTGATAGATGAACGCTTCAGATCAAATTCTTTTTCCAAATCCTTTTGGAATATTTCTTGGTTTTCACCTTTCATAGAAATAAAATCTATTACATATGCTTGAGATACAGTTAAGCTATCATCAATAGCATTAATTACAGCACTATCCATTTTTCTTGAAATTATGTGATTTATTTTACTAATATGAAGACCTAGTTTATTTTTATTAGTCAATGAAACACCTCCATAAATTTGTTTTGTACCAAACTATAATAAACATTATTTATATTTATGTCAACAAAAAAAGATATGCTGTTGTGAGCATATCTCTTTTTAAGTACAACAATTTATTTATTTTTCGAATCAACTTCTAACTCAGCTTTACCAAGCATTAAAGCAACTATATCATCGTCAGATTTTATTGTCCATGCTTTATCTTTTTTTGTTAAATTTACTTTCCCAGTTCTTTTCTCTACCTTACCTGACTTAACTTTTTCTAATAAATTCTTACTCATATATTCATCATCTACTTCTTTTCCACTAAAAGCATCTGTAAGTCCTTCTTGCATTACTTCTATTAACATATTCCCAAAATTAAGACTACTAAGTTCTACTTCAACAGTTGCATTATCTCCATCTACTTTTTCAGATAATACTTTAGCATCCATTTTTGAAAGATATATTTTTAAAGCTTCATCCATAACTTCATCTTTTTCTTCCTTTGCAGCTTTGTCTCCAGTTTCATCTTCAGTTTCAGAAATAGTATCTTCAATAAACTTACTTGCTTCTTCACTATCTCCCTTTTTAAGTTGTGTAAAATATGTATTTACAACATCTGTTGGACTTTCACTTTTACACCCTACTAACATCATACTTAGTGATAATATTGCTGCCATTAATACTGCTAATTTTTTACTCACTTTTATTCCCCCACAATCTAATTATTATATTTTGACCCGCTCTCTTAGTATTATAAACTATAACCCTTGTCGAAATTAGCACTTTGTTGTCATAAGGAAAATTTTTATGTAATTTAATATCATATATTTTATATAAAATATATAATTCTTTTTATTTATACCAAATAGTGTTTTGTTTTATTGCTTGTAAGTATTTTCAAAATTATTATTGACTAATGTTCTATGTTTTTTTATTATAGATATATAAAATTCAAGTGAAAAAGAGGACTAATATGAAAAATTTTTATATGAAATATAAAAATCACATAGGTATTATAGTTGATAGTACTATTATAGTTTTGGGATTATATATTAAAAACTACATATTTGCTGCTATGGGGTTAGCATTGTTATTACTAACTCTATATGTTTATAAGTTAGAAAAGAGAAATGAAGAAGAAAAAGCTAAAAAAATTGCAGAAAAAAAAGCATCTAAAGCTGAACAAAAGCGTCTAAATAAAGGCAAGAAAAAAAAGAAAAAGAAAAAAAGATAATAATAAAGCTCCCGTTTATTTAATGGGAGCTTTATTTTGAATTTTAATTTATTATTTTATCATAAAACTTATAGCTGCTAAAATCCATAAATGTAATGGATAGAATACATAAAATAAATACTTACTAAACTTATTATTTATACCTCTTTCTCCATTATATAGAAGTATTGTTGGTATGGCTAAAATCTCTAGGAAGTCTGAGTTATACATTAACATCTTAAGTGTATCCGTAATTGATTCATAAGGAACATATGACATAAAGAAAAGTATTATAGATAACAACAAGTATCCTATTATTTGTTTTTTCTTATTGCCTTTAAAGAAATAAGTAATCATTATGAATGGTATAACTGAAAATCCGCCTTCTACTAATGTTGAAGCATAAAATGCCACCACTATGGCTACTATATTCAATAATACTTTTACTAACCCTTCATTTTTTCTAGCTATTTCAAATATACTTATTACAATAAATCCTACAAATAGTGTGGCAAATATATTATTATCAACCATTACGTTTTTACTTGCAAACAAAGTATTTATTATCATATTTCCAAAATGCATAAATACTGCAAACCCCAATAATCTAACTCCGTATTTTCTTTTATCTCTAGTATAAAAATATCCTTCCACTAAGAAATATGCAAACATAGGTGCAACACCTCTTGTTAAAGCATGTACCCATCCTGGCATTAAACCATGAAATGCGAAAAATACATGATCCAGTAACATAAGTACAATTAAAAATATTTTTATCTGAAATGCATTAAATTTTTTCATTTGTTTTCCTCCTCAAGTTGATATATTAATTCTATATCACAAGAGGGTTTCTAACTATTTATTTACATTGCATTAAAATTACATTTTTGAAATATAGTTATACTAAGTTTTTAGTGATTATGCAAAATCATTGACACTACTAAAATTAAACCTGCTGTGCCAAGACATATTAAACTATAAGACATTAATTTAGTTTTAAAATATACAAATGGATTTAGTGCATATATTGATTCTGGATTTACAATTTTACTATATATATCATCTTCATCTTCTAATATAAGTAGTCTTACTTTCACTTCCAGTTCAGATAATAAGCCTTTACTTCCATTTTCTTTTGTATCTTCTATTAATTTTAACATTACTGCTTTCTTATCTAGTTTAAGATTATTATTTTCTTTTTTTAAGCTTGAGTCTATAACTTCTTTTACTGTTTCTTCTATAATTTGTTTTATTTGTGGATTTTTTGATTGTATAAATTTAAGTTCTTTTAAAGTTATTTTTTCTCCTTTTAATATGTTTTCTTTTATATTTTCAAATTTTTTCAAATCTACTTCTTCATTTTTAATTGTTTGTTTAGAAGATTTTATAACTTCATTTATTATATCTTTTTTTAACTTTATTACTATTGTTTTTAGTGTATTTTCTTTGTTTGCTTGTTCTATGTTTTCACCTTTTTTTAATTTATTTATTTCTTTTGAAATTATTTCATCTAGTTCTTTACCTGATTTGCATTCTTTTAGAATACTTTTCAAAGATTCATATTCTCTTTTTATATCATTAGCCACATCTTTTGACTCTGGATATTTTTTATCTATAAATTCATTTTCTTCAGATGTTAAATTCTTACCTTTTATAAATTTCAATAAAATATTTTCTAGTTTGGATAAATCTTTTTTTATTTGTACGAAATATTTTTCAACCTGATTTATTGACTCTTCTTTTATTTTCCATTCACTTGTTGTTATTTTGCAATCTTTAAACAATGTATTATTTTTTACTTTTTCATTATTTATTAAATCATTAATATCTTTTTCTGTGTTTTGTATTTCACCTAATTTGCTCATCTTTATAAAATTTTTTAGTTCATTTGATTCTTTATGTGTTTTAGTAGCAAATTCTTTTAACTGTGGATAGTTCTTATTTATAAATTCCTTTTCTTTAGAAGTTAAAGACTCTCCTTTAACTATTTTTATAGCTATATTTTCAGCTTTAGCTATCATTTCTTTTATTTTAATTACCATTTCTTTATTATAATTTTCTTGAACATCCTTTAAAGTATTGCTTATTTCACCTTTTAATTCACCTGCATTTGCATTATTTAATTCTTTATTTTTGTATATATTATTTAACTCTAAATCATTATTACTTAAATTCAAATTATTTAATTTATTAATCATATGTAACTCCAAATTATTAATATCCGTATTTTGTATTTCATCTAATTTATTCATCTCTATGAAAACCCTTAATGCATTCGATTCTTTATGTGTTTTAGTAGCAAATTCTTTTAGCTGTGGATAGTTGTTATTTATAAACTCTTTTTCTTCGGAAGTTAAAGACTCTCCTTTAACTATCTTTATAGCTATATTTTCATTTTTTGCTATCAATTCTTCTATTTTAATTACCATTTCTTTATTAAAATTTTCTTGAACATCTTTTAAAGGATTAATTGATTCGCCTGTATTGGTATTATTTAATTTATTAATCATATGTAACTCCATTTAATTTTTCATATTAATATACAGTCTTTATGTTTATTTATACTTTATATACGGATAGATTTTATTTTTCTAAAATTTAAAATTAATATATGTTTTATGTAGTTGAATTGTACAATTAATTAATTTAAGTATGTGGTGTTAATGAATACATTTATCTGGGTATTTATTATTACAAATAGATAAAAATATAATAAATAATCTTAGTTTAAATTTTTATCATACTTATTTAAAGGAGAATATAAATAATGAAATATTTTATTGTAGAAGGTAATTTAAAAAGTTTTGACCCAATAGATGATACTATAATGAAAGAACACATGGATTATTCAGGAAAAGCTATGAAGGAAGGTTCAATATTAATGACAGGACTTAAAGAAGATATGAGCGGTGTTATATTTATAATGAAGGCAGAAGTTCCTGAAGAAGTAGAAGAGTATTTATCTAAAGAACCTTTAAAAATTCATGACATTCAAGAGTATAAGGTTACAGAATTCTCCCCTCACTACTTTAATGAATCACCAAAAGAATGGTTTAGAATATAAAAATGCTGGAATGAATTCTTTTCATTCCAGCATAAATCACATATTTTAATAAGTTTAACAAATTATATGTGGATTTTTAGTTATAAATTATAATTTACAACTATGTAAAACACCTTCTACTAAATTATATGTTAAGTTAGCAATATCCTGAGAAGACTCCACACATCCACCCTTCATCCACGATTTTAATATGCCAATATATCCACTTTTAACAAAGGAATATACATAAGCAGGATAATCCATTTTACCATCAAAATCTTGTCTAAGTTGATCCTTAATATGATCTTCAACTAGTTCCTCCAGTTTAAATAAGAAACTTATATCTCCATTTTGACTAAAAATACATTGGCAAAAATCAACATTTTCATTTATCACATCACACATATCTTCAATAAATTCATGAGCTTCTTTGTAAAGATCATGAGTCTTATGATCCTTAATAACGTGTAATTCTAAAATACGTATGAATTCATTATAAAGCTCCGTTTCTAACTTTTCCAACATATCTGGTATATCACAGTAGTAATTATAGAAGGTTGATCTGTTTAAGTCTGCAGCCAAAACCAATTCTTTTACTGTTATGTTATTTATTGGCTTTTCTTTCATTAAATCTATTAAACTATGCTTTAAAGATTCCTTTGACTTTCTAATTCTACGGTCATTTTTTATATTCATAAATTTACTCCTTTCTTAAAAATAATCAACATTTTTTCGAAAAATGTCGTTTATCATACATTTTTATAATTTTTAATGATTGAATATTATTCCTTACAAAATTATAATTCATATTATAGCAAAAAACAACACCATGTTGTTTAATGAAAACTTAATATTGAGAAGGGTGATATATATGCTAAAAAAAGAATGGAAAGACTTATTCAAAAACAAATTTCTAATTGTGGCTTTAATTGCTATAATTGCAATCCCAACTATTTATTCAACTTTATTTTTAAGTTCCATGTGGGACCCTTACGGTAAAGTTAGCAATCTTCCAGTTGCTGTTGTAAATAATGATGATCCTATTGATTATGAGGATATGGAAGTAAATGTGGGTGAAAGACTTGTTGATAGTCTAAAAGATAATGACTCCTTAGCATTTAATTTTGTTGATGAAAAAGTGGCAATGGATGGTTTAGAAAATGGTACTTATTATATGGTAATTACTATACCTAAGAACTTTTCAAAAGATGCTACTACTTTATTAGATAAAAAGCCTAAAAAAATGGTATTAGAATATGCTACAAACCCAGGTAAAAACTATATCGCCAGTAAAATGAGTGAAACAGCTTTAACTAAAGTTCAAAATTCTATTTCTGAAAAGGTAACTGAAACTTATGCAGATGTGGTATTTGAACAGTTTGACACTGTAGGTGATGGACTTAAAGAAGCATCTGACGGTTCTTTAGAACTTAAAGACGGCTTAGGTGATTTAAAAGATGGTGGTGTAAAACTAAGCAATGGTTTAAACACTCTTTCTAATAGTATGTTAACATTTACTAATGGTACAAATACTTTATCACAAGGTTTAGATACTTATTTAGCAGGTGTAAAAACTTTAAATTCAGCTTCTGGGGAACTTGCAAATGGTGCTAATAAATTGGCAGATGGTGCTAATCAGTTAAACTCTGCTGTTAAAGGAATCTCTATTCCAAATATATCTTTAAGTGAAGAGCAAAAAAACACTTTAAAAGACACAGCAGCTTCTGGTGTTTCTGGTTATTCTAAACAACTATCTTCTGGTATAGGTAGTGCAGTTAGCAATAAAGTAAGTAACACTTTAACTTCTGATAATACAGTTAAAGCAGTGTCTTCTGCAATACTTAGTGATAGTAAAATTGCTCAAATGGTAGGAGCACTTCAAGCAGCAGGCTATACTAAAGAGCAAGCGCAAGGCTTAGTTGTTGGAATAGTATCAAATACTTTAAAAGGTGTATCTTCTAATATTACAGCTGATTCTATAACAAGTGCAGTTTCTCCATCAGTATCTAGTACTATGAGCAAAATTGCAGCAGGTTCAGCACAAAAAGGAGCCGAGGCAGTTGTAAAAGAGGTAAACTCAAATCTTTCTACTTATGAAGAAATGTTTACTACTTTAAAATCATCTACAAAAACTCTTTCAGATGGATTAAATACATTAAGTGATGGTGCCAACAAATTAAAGGCTGGTTCAGATAAACTTGTAGCTAATAATCCTAAATTACAATCTGGTATGACATCACTTTCAGATGGTACAAATAAAATATCATCTGGTGTTAAGGATTTAAAAAATGGATCTGTAAGTTTAAAAGATGGTTTAAAAACTGCGTATGATGGAAGTAATACTCTTCAAACAAGTTTAGCTGACGGAGCTAAATCTGTAAAAGATACTACTTCTACAATAAACGATGACACATTAAAAATGTTTGCATCGCCTGTAGACTCATCTGAAACTAAAATAACTAAAGTTGCAGATAATGGTCATGCCATGGCTGCATATATGATGGTTGTTGGTCTTTGGGTTGGATGTATGGGATTCTGCACAGTTTATCCATTAACTAAAAATAGCTCAAAAATAAAATCAGGCTTTAGATTATGGTTAAGCAAAGCAAGTGTTATGTATCCTGCAATAATATTAGCTGCTGTAGGAATGATCTCAGCTTTAAGCTTCTTCAATGGATTTAGCCCCGCTGATTTAAATGGCACTATATTAGTTGCAGTTGTTGCCGCAATAGCCTTTATGAGTATTATATACTTCTTTAATGTGGCATTTGGAGTAGTTGGTAAGTTCTTAGTTCTAATATTTATGGTTATTCAGTTATCTGGTTCTACAGGTACTTATCCTTTAGAATTATCAGGTGATTTTGTATCTAAAATAACGGATTATCTTCCATTTACTCATGTAGTTACTGCATTTAGAAGTACAATATCTGGAGGAACAAGTATAGAGAGTCATTTAATTTTCCTTGCTACTATAGCTGTAGTAATGATTTTAATAACAATTGCATTCCTTGAATTTAAAGTAAGATATAAATCTAAAAATAATATTATTACTGAAGATGATATGGACGACAAATTAGCAGTTTAATAAATAAAAATAAGGATTATGTTTATAAACATAATCCTTATTTTTATTTTTACTACTATAATGTTGATTTTGCTAATATTTCTTCTTTAAAGTTATCACTATTTATTGGCCACTTGCCATATTTTCTTGCGGCTGCCATAAATGCATCTATATTTTCTATAGGAGTGTTAATAGGTATACCACATCCTGTACTTAGTAAATATCCCTTTGGACTGTCATAACCATCTTCTATACATTTTTTTACACCTGCATAAACATCTTCTTTTGTTCCAAGCATCATTACTTCTACTGGATCCACATTACCAACAATAGGAAGTCTGTCACCCACAAGTTTTTTTGTATCAAATAAACTAACTCTATTGTCTATACTTAGCATATTACAACCACTTTCCACCAAGTCTAGAGTCATATGTGAAGTTTCCCCACAAACATGGTATGTAAGGGATTTTCCAAAACTATGTACATAATCTACTATTTCTTTTGTATATGGAAGAACAAACTCTCTATAAGTTTTCTTGTCTATTAGTGTACCTGAAGCTATTGGATCGCATAAAGATATTCCTGATCCTGCCTCTAGGAAATCTTTCATTACTATTTTAGTTGCATCTGTACTAAATCTTAATAATTCGTGAACTTTTTCCGGTTCTTTTCTTATGGATCTTAATAATTTTTCAACAGGATAAATACTCCCCGCTGCTGTTATTGGTCCATGAATACTTAAAGATGCTCCAACTTCATGTCCATATTTCTCCATACAAATATGATAAGCATCATAATTTAATTGGTACCATGGGTCATTTTTTCTTTCTATTTTTGATAAATCTAAAGAACTTAAATCTTTAAGATTTTTTAAATAATGATCTATTATGGCTGGTACCCCATCTTCTGGATCATTAGTTTTACTACCTAGTGCAATACCAACGCCATGAAGTCCGTATTCTATAGAAATACTGTCATTTCCAAATCTCTCATAACAAGCTATTTGTGCCTGAGCTTGGTTTTTAGCACAACTTCTTTTTTCTTTATGTGTAATTTCAGCTACTTTTCCTGATACTGATGTTACAAATGGTAGTGCTGGTATTCTATCTATGGGTTTTCCACTAAAAAATCCTGCTAGTCTTTCCTTAGGAGTCATTTGGTCATCTTTATGCATTGTAATACCCCCAGTTTAATAAATTTATAATTGATTAGATGGGAACTTTAAACAGCTAGAAAATAATCTTTCATAACCTTCTGATGCTCCAAGCTCCATATATTCCATATTTTTAGAAAGCAATTCCATATCTTTTTTAGCTTCCTTAGACATTAATGCCATATAAGCTCCTGTTTTTGAAGAATTTCCTACATAAACTATTTTTTCTTTTACTTCCATAGGTAAAATCCCTGTTCCAACTAAACTGTCTACACTAACATGAGCTCCAAATTGACCTGCTATCATTACTTTTTTCAAGTCTTTCATTTCAATATTTGCTTTTTTAAGTAGTGCATAAAAACCAGAGAGTATGGCTCCCTTGGATAACTGAACTTGTCTAATATCACCCTGTGTAATTAAAAGTTTGTTTTTATTATCATCATATAAAATAAATTCTCTTTTTTTATTATTAATTTGTATTTTATTTAATCTGTAATCATCTTCTTCTAACTTTTCTAGCTTAATAAAAGCTCCATTATCTCTTACAATTCCTGTTTTTAATAGTTCTTTTACTACAGCTAAAATTCCACTTCCACATATGCCTATAGGTTTTTCTTCTCCTATAACTGTTATTGCCGTTTCTTCTTCATTAATAACTACATCTTCTATAGCTCCATTAGCTGCTCTCATTCCACAACTAATATTCATTCCTTCTAGTGCTGGCCCTGCAGCACAAGAACAAGATAAAAGGTTTCCTTTATTTGATAAAACGATTTCGCCGTTTGTTCCTATATCTATGAAAAGCACATTTTCATCTGCTTTATTCAACTCACATACATAAGCTCCTGCTACTATATCAGCACCTATATATGCAGATACAGAAGGCAGGCAATAAAGTCTCGCTTTTTCACAAGCTGATAATCCTATATCTTTTGCTAAAATATTTTTAGAAGTAGTGAAAATAGGTGCAAATGGAGATTTCCCAATAGACTTAGCATCTATTCCAAGCAACATATGCATCATAGTACAATTGGCTGCCACAGTAATTTCGTATATATGTTTTTTATTCACATTTGCTTTTTTGCATAATTTTTCTATCATTTCATTGATAGAAGTTACTATAGCCTTTTGTAAATTTTCAACTCCGTCTTCTTGGTTTTCTACTTCATATGTAATTCTAGTCAGCACATCTAATCCATACTGTTTTTGTGAGTTAATCATAGACTCAACACATAGCTCTTCACCAGAATTTATATCTACTAAAGATGTAACTACTGTTGTTGTTCCTATATCCATAATCACGCCATATATTTTATCTCTTGTATCATTTGTTTCCAGATAAATCACTTCATCATTATTAAATACTGCTGTAATTTTCTCATCTTGTGGTTTTATTTCTTTTAACAATTTCCAGTCTAATTTATCAATATTTAATTGTCTTAAAATTTCATCTTCCAATGGTCTTTGATTTTCTAAAGTTGATTTTTCAAGACTTATTAATTTTTTATGTATAGAAGGATTAACTTGAAACTTCGGCATATATCCACTGCTTAATACTCTATGTTTTCTTTCTTTTTGTAATAATTCTATTTTTATATCTTCTTTTGGTTTTACTAAACAAGATAGACGTATATTATCATTAATTTCATCTTGTGATAAAAGTTTCTTCTCTGTTTCACTTAATTCTCCCAAATCTCCAGAAATAAGTTTAATTTTACATTTTCCACAAACACCTTTACCATTACAAGCATTATCAACAAATATATTTTCATCTAACAAAACATCCATCAATGTTTTATTTTCTTTTGCTTCTACGATTTTATTTTCTTTTTCTATGAAAACTTTACACATTTACCTTAATCCCCTCTGCGTTTAATGTACTTAGAATAGATTGTATATTTTTAAGTGGTGATTTTGTTCCAAGTCCACATGCTGGCGATATAATATTTGATCCATCTTTCACACATTTGTTAGTTAACAATGAAATTTTCTCTGGACTACCAAATTCTAATGTGTATGTACTTACATTTCCCATAAGAATTCTATTTGGTAAATTAGCTCTAGCATTTTTCATGGAAACTACTGAGTCAAAACTAAGAGCATTACTTTGTATCATATTTACTTCTTTGTAAACACTTCTCATTTGACCACAAATATGTACAATAGTTCCTATTTTTTCTTCTTGCAAACTATCAATTATTTTATTTATATATTTAACTGCAAATTGTTCAAAATCTCTTGGTCCTAAAATTTCTCCACTGCCACTTGGATCAGAGATGGCAATTATATCTGCTCCTGCATCTATTTGAGCTCTAGCAAAATTAATGATTTCATCTGTAACAAATGTCATAAATTCATGAGCTTTTTTATTTTTCTTTCTCAATTCTTTGTAAAAAACAACAGGCTCCATAAGAGAACTCGCTGTACTTATAGGCCCTGTAATATTTCCTATTATAGGTACATTATCATTTTTTGATTTTAAAATTTTTATGGCATCTAATACTACCTTTGCTCTGCCTTCTTGTAGATTCATTTCTTTTAAGTTTTCGTATTCGTCCACACTATTTATGGCATATTCAATTACATGTGGTTCATATTCTTTTGTTCCTAAAGTCGCTTTAGCTCCCATAGCTTCAGCTTCTACAGTCATACAAAAAGGAACTCCATAATTTTCAAAACACCCATTTTCATAGTTTGCACTGGCAAGTTCAGCCATTTTTTCTCCATTTAAGTGTGCCCCTGGCCAAAATACATTTGATCTATCCATTAAATCTGTTGTTATCATGTTCATCATGCCACCTGGACATATACAAGGTGGTCTATCAACTTCTTCATTATTAAATACTTTTATAATTCTCTCTTTTGGTGTAATCATTTTATCAACCTCATTTTAAATAGCATTTACTAAATTCTTAGCATGTAGAAGTTCTTTTGCAACTTTTACTGCTTCAACCGCATTACTTGAATATCCATCTGCACCTATTTCTTTTGCATATTTTTGTGAAATAGGACTTCCTCCAACCATAACTGTAACATTATCTCTTATTCCTTCTTCATTTAACATGTCAATAACTGTTTTCATTCCACCCATAGTTGTTGTCATTAATGTTGACATACAAAGAAGTGATGCATTTGTTTCTTTTACTTTTTCAACAAAAGATTTTAAATCAACATCTCTTCCTAAATCATGCATTTCAAAACCAGCAGTCTCAAACATAATTCTAACTAAGTTTTTACCTATGTCATGTGTGTCTCCTTCAACAACACCTATAACACCTTTTACTTTTGTATCTTCCTCTTGTTCTGGTAAATGAGGTCTTAAAACGTCTAGTCCTGCATACATAGCATCTGAACACAACAATACATCAGTTACAAAATATTCTTCTTCATCATAAAGCTTACTTGCTTCATTCATTCCCTCAACTAATCCATCCATTATTCCATCAAAAGCTGAATGTCCTTCATTTAAATATTCTTTGGCAACATCCACCACTTCTTCGTCTTCCATTTCAACCACACACTCAGCTAATTTTTTTAAAAGTTCTTTTTTCGATGACATAATTGTCCCTCCTATTTTATTATTTTATATTAGTTTGATTCCCTTAATCTTACCTTCAGTCAATTTATAATTTATATTTTTAATACACATTTGACCTACTATTTTTGTTTTTCCTATAACTTCAATACAGCCCTCACCATATTTCATAGGTTTTGATAATTCAATATCATATAAACTTGCTTTATTTGTTCCAAGAAGTGCAAATGTTGTTTTGGGACATAGCAATAATATGGTCTTATCATCTATAATCTTTTCTGCCTTTTTCAAGAAAGGATATGTAAACATTTCCACACTTTCTTTCATCATTTTCGGCCCCAGAATATTAACACCACCTGAAGAGTCAGCAAAACTAATTAAGTTTGCACCTGCTCTTTGTCCTTCTTCTATAAAGTTAAGGATTTCATTTTGAAATTTATCAAATATTTGTTTCATCTTTTCTGGTTCTTTTCTAAAAATCTTAAATGCACGTGTAGCATCCATTAATACATTTAAGATTGTAAATGGCCCACTAACTTCTAAAACAACATTTTCCCCTTCACTTCTTAAACATGTGCAGGCCTTCAATACTTCTGATATTCTACCTTTAGTAAAATCAATACTTTTCAGATTTAATACATCATCAGCATTTTGGCACACATATTCCTTTGCCCTAGGTCCTATCTTTTCATCTCCATAATTGATAATTCCACCCATTGCTTCTCCTTCTACAGTATGACAAAAGGGTAGTTCACAAAAGGCTGCATTATCATGTTTTTTTAGTTCTTTTGCTATTAAGCTCATTGTCTCCCAATGTTTATAGGCCTGGGGAAAACTTAATTTTAAATTTTTTGTCACTTCTTCATTTATCCCTGCTGAATTATTATAAGTACATTTAAAATCAACTATCTTCTCCATATATTTTTTAGACCTTTCTAAATATTTAATTCTTCACATTAATAAGAGTAACATATAAAAATAACTTATAAAAATTGATAATTTTTATAGTTTCATGTTCTTTATAAATAAAATCAATCAATGCTCTAAAAGTAGTTACTATTATTAAAATTTTTAATAAAAATACTATTTAAATTTTTTAACTGCCTCAAACATGGCATGAATATTTTGAGGATTTGCGTCTATTGGTAAATCACATGATGGCATTAAAGCAAATCCTCCTCCATTATGTTTCATTTCTTGGATAATTGTTACAGATTCTTCAAATACTTCACTTGGCCTGCCTTCAATTAATAAATTAGTTGAAACATTTCCACCATATGTATATTGAGAACCTAATACTTTTGAAACATCTTTTAAATCATTTTTTTCATCACAACTGATAAAGCTTCCCTCTTCCAATTTCAATTTTTTAAAGTATTCTAAGTTTTTATTATGATTTCCACAAAGGTGAATACTATATTTTTTTAAACCTTTATTTCGTAACTTTTCATGTATATCAATCATTGCTGGTAGAGCAAATTTTTTAAAATGTCTTGGTGAAATCAAATCATTTGATTCAAAAGGATAATTAGAATGAACTGAACAATTATTGACCCCAAACTTTTCAATATAAATATCTGCCGTTTCACATAAATATTGTATAGCTTGATCTAACAATTTTTGGACAATTCCAGGCTCTTTAACAATCCATCTCATTAAAAGATTTGGTTCTACCATATAACCTACAATTGAAAAAGGAGATCCTGCGCTAATAGAGACACCTACATTTCCTTCCTTGTTAACAAATTCAAAAAATTCAATTCTTAAATCTGTAAATTTTCTTTTTTTAATTGTAGGCAAAGTATAAGACTTTGCTTCATCTAAGGAATTAATCGGATATCTTTTAACTTTAGGTAATTGAATATATGTGCTTTTAGGTATAATTAGTTCTCCCCCTAAGTCTAAGATTTCACCATGTGGCAAATCATAGTATGGTTTATCATCACTACCATGAATTTCATAAATTTCTCTTTGTGCAGTATATGATTTTTTCATATCAAAATAAAATTCTTCAGATGATAAACCCTTTTGTTTTCCAGCATACAATGCTCCATTAGAAAAAAATAATACTGGATTTATTTTCTCTTTATCATAAATTTTTTCCATATGTTTCTTCCCCTTAGTCCTTTTTGGGATAATACCCTTCAACCCCTATTTTTGCTACCCCAAGGCAAGACCCATAATAGTTATTTCCCATCTCTACTTCTACACTACATTCGCTTTTTTTAGCTCGTTCAATTATCTCTTTCTTCTTATTATCTGGTTCAAACGTATTTATAGTACTTCTAACCCCATCTAAAATACCTATAAACATCTCATATGGAAATGCTATTCCTACTTCATCCTCTTTCCACTCAGCTGAAAATCTCGTTCCTGAGCATAAAAAGGATATATTAATATCTTTATTTTTATATGATCTTGCCATCATCTCTGTACATACTCCTCCCATTCCAGAAAAACGTATATTTTTTGCAAATCCATATTTATATGAATATCCTTGAATAATTCTCATTGCAGTATAAGGTTTACAAAAAGAAAGAACTATATCTGGTTCTTCTAAAAACATTTCCAATGGTTGAACAACCATTCCATAAATATTGTGATTTAAATATGGAATCTCCTTACTAACACTTTTGGAAATATGTTCACTACAATACATATTTCTTTTATATGAAGTTTTTCCAGATAGAGTATCTTTATCCGGCTCTTTAAAACCTAATACTTCTGCAGCAGCTGAACAATATAAATGTTTTTTTGTTGCTTTTATTTGATGACCAATAGTAGCAGCTTTAACCATCATGCAAAAAAACATTTGATGAGTTGCTTCTTTAATCATTTGATTATCATATTCTTCTTTTGAAAATAAAAACTTTACCCCAACTAAATGTCTTTTTTCATCATATTCTAATAATGTTTGAAACTCATTAGCCTTGTTTTTCATTTTTTCTCCATTCTACAGTTATCATATACTGTGTTCAATAGTCATTATTTATCTTATAATTTTATAAGAATCTTTTTCAATCTTTCTTAATAACTGGTCCATCAGTATTGCAATAAGGCAAATAGGAATTGTTGCTTCCATAATATAAACTGTATTATATGTGGAGCATCCTGTTTGTATTAAAAGTCCTAATCCTCCAGATCCTGTACTAAAAGCAAGAGTAGCAGCACTAATACATATAATTAATGCTATACGCATTCCAGATAAAATAACTGGTATTGCAAGGGGCAACTGTATCTTAAATAATATTTGTTTTTTTGTCATTCCAAGTCCTTTTCCAACTTCTATATATGACTGTGGAACGCTTTTAAGCCCTGCTATAGTTGAAAATACAATTGGTAAAATAGACTGCATAATTAACGCAAATACAGCTGCTTTTATACCTATTCCAAATGCTATAAGCCCAAACATCAAGACCGCCATTGTTGGTATAGATTGCATAATCATAGCAGATTTTTCAATTACTAGTTCAAATGATTTACCTAGGCTACTAAAACAAAAGATGCCCAGACTAAATCCTATAACTACAGACAAACCACATGCAATTGACGCAATTTTAATAAACTCTAATGTCAATTTTGGTAAACTGTATTTTGCAACATTACCTATTTGATATGGCCATACAGAATAAACCCAAGATTCTATGTATTGAAATCCAAAAACAAAGAGTAATAATGCAAATAGCAATATAATAATCCCTACAACATGTCCATCAATTTTATTCTTTTTTGTCTTCATTTACTTCCTAACCTTCCTGAAATATTTTAATAATATCATTTAAAAATACTGTCCCCATAATTTCATTATTTTTAACAACGCTCATTTTATCTACGCCGTACTCAAACATATATGCTAAGGTGTCTCTTATATTATCATTTATATCTACATCATACTTTGCTCTATCTTTACACTTTTCGTCCATATATTCTTCAACTCTAAACCTTGCTAGTATCTTAATATGGCTTTCCGTTCCTAAAAAAGATTTAACAAATTTATTTTTAGATGATAATAATCTTTCAGGGCTATCAAAATATTCTAATTTTCCTTTAGACATAATTGCTATTTTATCTCCCATTTTCATTGCCTCATCCATATCATGAGTAACAAAAATAACTGTTTTTTTCAGTTTTTTTTGTATTTTAAGAAATTCCCCTTGTAAATTACCTCTATTCAAAGGATCTATCGCTCCAAATGGTTCATCCATTAATATAATTTCTGGATCTGCTGCAAGAGCTCTGGCAACGCCAATTCTTTGTGCTTCTCCTCCTGACAATTCAGATGGATATTTGTTAATATAAGATTCTACATCAAGCCCTACAAGATTTATCAACTCTTTAACCCTTTCTAAAATTCTATCTTCATTCCAGTTTAACAATTTTGGAACAATTGAAATATTTTCTCGCACATTCATATGAGGAAATAATCCTATACTTTGAACAACATAACCTATTTTCCTTCTTAACTCTTCCTCTTTATAATTACATATGTTTTCTCCATTTATCTCTATATGACCACAATCAGCATCAATTAATCTGTTAATCATTTTAAGTGTAGTTGATTTCCCACATCCAGACTCACCTACAAATGTACATATTTCTCCCTTTTTTAATTCAATAGACAAGTTGTCTACTGCTATTTGATTTCCAAATTTTTTTGTGACATTTTTCAACTTAATCATATTTTTATTGCTCCCTTAACTTTTCTATAGCTTTCAATCAAATCTATTAATTTTCTAAAACAAAAATCAAATAATAATACTAATCCCATAATAGGAAGAGTTCCTAACATGACAAGATCTATTGCAAACCCATTAAGTCCTTGTAAAATAAATTTACCTAATCCTCCATATCCAATATAAGACCCTATTGTAACTCCAAGAATAGTTGCTGTTAAAGAAACACGTATTCCCGAAATAATAACTGGAAGTATAATAGGTAGTTCAACTTTTATGAAAATCTGCATAGTTGTCATCCCCATACCACGTGCTACATTAATATATTCTTTATCTACAATATCTAGAGCACCATGCATACTATTAACAATTTGAAATAAAGAATAACAAAATAAAGCACAGAACACAGGTGTTGAACCAACGCCACTAATACCGTATTCTCTTAATATTGGAAATATTTTACTGATTACTGACAATGGAAACATCATAATGCATATCAGTGCAAATGAAGGAATTGATTCAATAGTATTTAATATTGCTGAAATTACTTTTCCTATCTTTGAATTTTTATAAACAAACCACCCCAAAGGAATTCCCACAAAAACACCTGATATTACAACCTTAAAAGACATACTAAGATGATTACTAAAATACTCATAAAACTGAGATTTATATACTATATATTCTTTAACAATTGAAAGACCATCTAATTCTCCCATTGCTGCAGATACTACTGATATTGCAATACCTGTAATAATAACTATAAATCTTTTCCACGCTGTATGAATGTTTTCATTACACTTAGCTATAACTAAATATGCTATTAAAATATATAGATAACATCCTAAACTCATTGATACTCGTCCACTTGCAGATGATAACTCAACCACATTTACTGCTTGTCCTGCAAACAACACTGCACACCCTAAGCATATACTTGCTAACATCCCTGATATAAAGTTTAAATTTTCTTTATCTTCTTTAATAATTGCTACAACTAATAAAATAAAAGTCAAAGTCAAAATTATAATATAATTTGAGCCTAAACATTCCTTTGCACTAAGTCCTATTTTATCTCCAATTCTTTGTTCTGCTTTAAACATAAACTGATTCATAAATAAAATAGCAACTAATATAATGCATAATAAATTTGTAGCAATATCCTGTTTTTTCAGCATTTTTTCCTCCACATAATAAATAACTCCATTTACACAATGGTAGATGAAGTTATTATTTAATATTTATTCTATTTTATAAGATTATTATTTTTTAAAAATTCAGACACAATATCTACTACATTTTCACCATCTGTTGATAATTTTTTATTCATCTCTCTTATTATATCTTCATTAATTGCTGAAAATGCTGGCTCTAATACTTCTTTTAGTTCTGGATATTTTTTTAGAATTTCTTTTGTACAAATTGCCGAAGGACTATATACTGGTGATACAGTTTTAGTATCTTTTATTACATATAAATCAAGAGCATCTATTGCTCCACCTGTTGTATAACAGCTTGCAGCAGTGAAGTTATCTGATCCCTTTGAAACCATTGTTTGCGGTTCAGTTACACCTACTACAACTTGATCGTCCTTTAATTTAAATCCATACTTTTCTTCCCAGCCTGGTAAACATGTAGGTGAATCTGCAACGTAGCTATTTTCTGTAGCTATAGCTAATTTAAAATCTCCACCTTTATTAAGGTAGTCTGCTAGATCTTCGAATGTTTTAATTTTATTCTTTTCAGCCCATTCTTTTTTAACACATATACCGTCTGTATTATTATATGGTGAATAGCATAACCATTCTAATCCATTTTTTTCATCTGCTTTTTTAGTTGTTTCAAATGCTGTTTTTAAATCTTTTTGATATAATGATTTATCAACATCTTTAATAAACATCATTCCTCTTCCTGTATAGTCCACAACCATGTCCACTTGACCTTCCATTAATGACTGTCTTGGAAGTGTAGTGTTGTTATATGTTCCTAAACCATTTGCATCAACTTTATATCCATTGGCTTCTAGAACTTGTTTCATTAACTCCCCATAAATTTGACCTTCTTCATCTGTCATTGATGCAATAACAATTGGATTTCCCTCATTTTTAATTTCAACTGTCTTTTCAGAATCAGCATTTGATTTAGAGTCGCCTTTACTCTTACTTTCACATCCTGTAAGAACAGTTATCATCATAGCCATACATAAAAATATACTCAGTACCTTTTTTTTCATAAAACCCTTTTTCCTCCTGTGTATCTTATTTTGTCTCCCAATGAATTTTATCAAATAATATACAATATAATCAAATCAATAATTTCTATATTTTACCATTATGTATTTATTTTTTTTATAAGTACACATTTTATCTACAATTATTTAGAAAGTTTAAATGTAATATAAATAGAAATACAATATTCTATTAAGAACTATAGTTTGCCAAATTTAAATAAGATGACTTTTTTATTCAGAAGTCATCTTATTTTTTAATGATATTTTATTAAATCTAATATCATAATTATGAACTTTTATTAATTATTTACTACTTTCATATAATCTCTATTTTACTTAAATAATTGAGCTTCAAATTCAATTTTTCTATATACTATATATACAAATTGGAATTTTTATTTGGGGACCTTTTTATTAAAAATGAAAAATTTTTTTATAATATTATAAATTACACTTTTAAATATAAAACATTAATCAAATAACTTTAAATTTTTGCCATCAAAATCCATTTGATATAATTTAAATTCACGTTCATCTTCTTGATATGATACAAACCATACTTTTTCATTTAATATGTGTATTCGACCTGCATCAATATCAGTTATTCTGCTTATTTTTTTAGATTCAATATCTATTTTATACAAATAAAAATCACTAAAGAATATATAGTTTTTATACAAGTTAAAATCAATCAAATCTTTATCTAGTTCTGTTATTCTCTCTTCTTCATTATTATTAAACATATTCATTCTGAAAAAACCTGCCCTATCATTATCGAAATAATAGATAAATTCCCCTTGAACAATTGGAGCACTAACATTTGTATCTAATAGTTTTATTATAGTATTAGTAGATAAATTTAATTTGTATAATCCATCTCCATCATTTGCAGAGTAATATATATTATCCTTACATACATTTAATCCAAATGTATTTTCAGCAATCTTTATCTTCTCTTTAGTATTTAAATTTATTTTATAAATATCATCTTGAGTAAAAAATAAATCATCATTCAATGGAACCATATCATCTATACTACCATAATCTTTCGAACCTTTGAAAATAATCTCATTTTCCAGATTAGTAAGATTAAGTTTATATATACTAGCTCCACTTGTATAAAAAATATCATTTCCTCTTTTATGTATGTATTGTACCTCTTCTATATCTGAAAGTTTTACTTTTTCATTTGATTTTAAATTTTTTTTATATAATTTTCCTTCATCAGAAGATATATTGCTATAATATATCCACTCTCCCTCTATATGAATAATTTTTTCATTTATTAAATTTCCATAGTTCATTATTTACTCCCTTAATAACATAGTAGATTCTCTTTATTTTTAAAAACATCTCACTTGCTCAATACTTCGAGATTTAAACATTTCCTCTATTAAATTAATTTGATAAGAGCTTACCTTTATAGCAGCATTGTTATTAGAAAACTTAGATTTTTTCTTAAGCTTTAACTCAAGAGTATGACAAACCTTACCTTTCACATGTTCTTTAGTCCATCTATATCCACATACATTGCTAAAAGGAATAAAGCTCATAAGCGTAAGTATACCATCTGTATATACAATATTATTACTGTTTTTAGGATTTAATACTGAGAATAAAATAACTGTAATAAAGTAACTCTTTGATAGTATCAATGTTCTTAAAGTCTCTTTTAAAATTTCATTTTTAGGTATTTCATTAAAGTCTATTAAAAAGACTACTAAAGTTAAAATAATTGATCCCATAAGAAAATATTGTATGTATTTTGTCATTTGCTCATACCAGGTAGGCCTTTTATAGGACTGAATATAAAAAATCGGCTCCTTTTTAGAAAGCTCACAATCTTTTTTATGTGTTTTTATAAGGTCAAATATAAAATATCCATAGCATAAAGTCATAAGTATTACAAATGATGCAGATATAAAAACATTAGAATTACTTATATAGGTATCTACAATTTCAGCCCCAACATATAAAAGTAATGTTATACCTATGAGAAATGCTTTAAATAATCTTTTAGATTTATTAGATTCACTTTTATAAATTTCACTTAGAACATCAGGATCTCCCATTTGCTTTAATGCCATGTTTGTTGCTTCTTCATATTCCATACCTTCTTGTGTAAATTCTTCAATATAACTAGAAACATGATCTCTAAGTTCATCTTGTATATCTTTTGCTCTTTCTTCTGTGGAAATAAATTTACAAGTAGATTGTAAAAATTTTTCCACAGATTTATTTTGTGTATTCATTAATACTGTCCCCCTAATACTAAATTCATTGTTTTACTAAATATAACCCATTCATCTTTTCTATCTTTCAATTCTAAAAGTCCCTTTTTAGTAATTTTATAATATTTTCTACGTCTACCATTTTCCACATTCCAAAAAGATTCGATTAACTTACTTTTTTCAAGCTCATGTAATAGGGGATATAAAGTACCCTCCTTAAAAAGAAATACTCCATTAGACTTATTTTCAATTTCTTTTATCATTCCATATCCATACATGGGCTCATTTTTTAATGCATCTAAAATTAATGTTACTGTACTACCTTTCATAAGCTCTTTATTCAAAACAACACCTTCTTTAATAATTTATTAAATCATACCTCGGATTTCTATGTATTATAAAGAAATTGTATTTCTATAGACCTCATTAGTCAACTGTAAATTTTTACCAAAACAAAAAGTTACCTAGATATTAATCTAGGTAACTACACATTAAATTGATTTACTAACTTTTAAAGGATTCACTTTCAAGAAATAATCTAATATCCTTGAGTATATAGATGTGAAAATCATTCCTATAATTATAGATTTAACTCCATATACAATTAATCCAACAAACAACACTACCATGTTAATTTTACTTATTGTTTTAGCTATATTTATATTATTATTCTTCTTATGCATAATAAGTGCTATAACGTCTACTCCCACAGTTGATGCATTCACAATAATGCAACAATAATATCCCATTCCTATAAATATACATGCTAATATTAAATCTACTACTGTATTAACATGTAGTGAAAAAGGTAGAGAGTAAAATAATGAAAATAAGGTGATATAGAATAAACTGCCAAATATAGACTTTGAAAAATTATCCTTACCTAAAAATATATAACAAGTTATTAATAATAGTAAAGTTAATCCATTGCTCAAGTATAAAAGTGGCACTGATAGTAACTTATTTAATATCATAGAAATACTTGTAACTCCACCATTTATAATTTCATTAGGAACCATCCACTTTGAATAAGCTATTCCCATAAATATATTTCCTAATAAAATAATGGATATATCTTTACTATACTTTTTAATCCTATTTTTATCCATGTTATTCTCCCATATATAAATTTCCAAACATATATATTATACATGAAATTTTAATACAGAAGGCCATATTGGCTAAATATATCAATTCTAAAAATAAAACCTATCAATTATTTAATAATTTTTTATTTGCATTTACTTATTTAAATATTCCCTTATTTCCTTTAAATAATTTCTTCTTATTATTAAGAAGTAAATAATTAAAACTATAAAGAAACTTCCCATAACTATATATGCTGAAGAAGCCACTTCCATATTAAAGGAATTTTTAACTGCCAAAAGGGCAAATGTTGAGTGCATTACAGCTATTACATAGGGTGCTAAAAACAATATTCCTATTTCTATTGTTGAAATTTTTCTTATTTCTTTATATGTTAGACCTATCTTATTAAGCATCATATACTTTTCTTTGTCTTCCTGACAATCCATATAAATCTTGTTGTATAAAAAACTACTTGCTGTAACGAAAAATATTAACCCTATAAATATAGTTAAAAACAACAAGGTAGAAAAAATTGTTTTTCCATAATCAAGTACAAAAGATTTTGATAAAAATTTATACGTTCCATTATTTAATTCTTCTTTATGAGTATTTTCAAAGTTTTTACATATATTCAAAGTTTTCATATAATTTTGTGTATCAAAAGTAGTAAATTCATCTACTACACAGTTATTATTTATTTCATCATATAAATTATCTTTAACCACGTATATATCATAATAAGCTGGCATAACAGACTTTTCTACTTGTGTAGCAACTTTTAAATTATTATCATCTACTACAACTTTTTTATTTACTTTTTTATTTTCTAATAAAGTTAGTGATATTGCTTCATTTTTTCTAAAGTTCACTGTTTGTTGATTTAATTTTTCGGCAAACTCTTTATACTTGGATTCTTTAATTATTTTAACCGATTTTTCTTTATCCTTTGAAAAAACAGTTTTTATCTCTCCACTTATTTTATAATAAGGAATCTTTTCTTCTTTCAATGAATTTTCCAACAAATCAACTTTATCCATATAATCTTTTTTATCAAATTCATCAAAATTATCAAGCATACTTTTATTTGTTGCAAAATGTATTGCTTGAGGATAAGCCAACTCAACTTGTCTAGTTTGATCTTTCCAATAGGCATATACTGCACCTATGGCAGTAAATGCAACTGCAGAAGTTATACATATTAAGAAAAACATTCTTGTATTGTCTTTCATTTTATAATACAAATTTGATACGCATAACATATTAGTATTTTTCTTATAAAATTTTTTATTATTTTTTATAGTTTTTATAATAAATACACTAAGTTGAGAAAACAATAAATATGTTGCTATAATAGTCATAAAAGTTACTGGTGCTATGGTATTTACCAATTGTATTTTTGTAACTGTCACCGCTTTATAATATGACCATACAAAAAGAGCTATACACAATATAACAAGTAATATAGAAAACTTTGGCTCTGGTCTTTGAGTTTCACTCCCCTTTAACAATTTTAAAACTTTATCTTCTTTTACTACAAAAGAAATAAACAAAGATATTAATAGGGAAAGTAGCATAAAGTAAATTATGGTTGCTATCATTGACATTGCTGGAATATAAAACTTTAGTGGCTCTATTCCCAGTAAATTTGATATGGCAATTAAAATTATCTTAGAAAAAATCAGTCCTACTGCTACACCAAGAGTAGATGATAATGCATTTATAATGAAGTTTTCTATAAAAATCATCTTTTGAACTTGTTTACTTGATATTCCCAAACTGTATAATATTCCAAACTCTTTACTTCTACCTTTCAAAAAAACACTTACTGAATAAAACACAAAGAAAAATAAAAACACATATACAATAATCGAGCATACTTTAATTGTTAACAGTAAATAATCATCAAATGTTGAAGTGTCTAAATTGGGATGATTTATAAACATATTAAAGGAAAATAACAAAGCTGAAGATATTAAAATGCTAAAGAAATATCCTAAATAAGACTTAGTGTTTCTCTTTACATTTTTATATGCAAATTGGACAAAGTTCATTATTTAGTACCTCCCAATAAAGAAAGTACATCTATTATTTCTTGATAAAATTGAATTCTATTTTCACCTTTATAAATTTCGTTGTAAATCTCTCCATCTTTTATAAACAGTATTCTATTACAATAGCTAGCTGCTAAAGGATCATGAGTAACCATCATAGTAGTTACTTTTTCTTCTTTATTTATTTTCTCCAAATACTCCATTACATCTCTTGCTGATGCAGAATCAAGATTTCCCGTTGGTTCATCTGCCAGTAATAAAGTAGGATTATTAATTAATGCCCTTCCTATGGCAGTTCTTTGAGCCTGTCCTCCAGAAACTTCATAAGTCCTTTTATCTAATAAGTTTTCAATTCCCAATATTTTTGAAACTTTATTTAATCTATTCTCTTGTTCTTTTAAATCTACATTGTCTAGGGTTAAAGGTAAAATCATATTTTCACCAATTGTTAATGTATTTAATAAATTAAAGTCTTGAAATACAAATCCAAGTTCTCTTCTTCTAAATAAAGCTAGGTCATCACATTTTAGGTTTAAAATATTTTCTCCTCTTAATGTTATTGTTCCTGATGTTGGTTTATCAATAGTTGAGATAAGATTTAAAAGTGTAGTTTTTCCACTACCACTAGGCCCCATTATACCCACAAACTCTCCATCCTCAATAGCAAAACTTATGTTATTTAGAGCTGTTGAAATTACTTTTTTACCATATACTTTTTTTAAATTTTTTATATATAATATTTCCATAATTCTTCTTCCTTTCTAAATTAATTGATTTTTCTTATATACCAATTTTAATTTAGATTTAAAAATGTAACTATCTGCAAACCTTTCAAGAGTATTACATTCATGTAAGGTTTGTATATTTTAAAAGTCAGTAGTTCATTTACCACTGACTTTTCATTTATTAAATAATATGGATACTTTCGTTCCTTTTTTCTCTTGGGATTTTATTTCTATATTATGTCCTAAATTATCACAAACTGTTTTTGCTATGTAAAGTCCCATACCTGTGGACTCTCCATATTTACGTCCATTTTCACCTGTAAAAAATAAATCAAAAACTCTTTTTATATCCTTCTTGCAAATTCCTACTCCTTCATCAATTATATCTAATGAAATATATTTTTCATTTTCTTCATAATCTATAGTTATATATTTTCCATAACCTTTTGAGTATTTTACTCCATTTATAATAATTTGTTTTATTACAAATTTTATCCACTTCTTGTCAGTGTGTACTTCTATGTCCTTGTTCAGATTCACCTTAGGCATTATTTTATTTTTTATAAATAATCTTTTTTCTTCATTTACAATTTCCATGATTTCATCATATAAATTAACTCTTTCAATTACAAAATCTTTTTCAAATTCATCTAGTCGTGCAAAATACATTGCCATATTTAATCCTTTGTCTAATTTATCTACTTCCTGCATAATTTCTGACTGAATTTCTTCTCCTTCATAATCTTGAAGTTGAAGATTTATTACTGATAAAGGAGTTTTCATTTGATGTATCCAGTGATTTATAAAAGTTAAATGCTCATCATGCTTTTTCCTTTGCTCTTGCAAAGAATTTATGTATAACTCATATTGATTTTCTAAAATTAATGATACATTTTTACCTAAGTCAGATCTTCCAAGGTCCACAAAGGACTCGTCTAAAGTATTTATTTTTTTTCCAAAAAAGTTATATATTTTTTTAGAGTTTAAGTATTTGTATATTATAAAACAACTTATTATAAAAGTGTTAAACAATAATATATATATAGTTTCACTAAAATTTATATATTTCATCATATTACAATAAAAAAGTGTAATTACAAGTCCTAAATAATAAACAAAAACATATCCCTTATATTCTCTTATAAATAATTTCATATTCTTACCTACCAAGTTTTATTTAGTTTGTATCCAACACCTCTAACTGTTTGAACTCCATCTTCTATTCCCAAATCATAAAGTCTTTTTCTTATTCTACTTACATTCACATTTAGTGTATTTTCTTCTACAAATTCAATATCATCCCATATTTTTTCCAATAAATAATCTCTACTCACTACTTTTGGATATTTTTTCATAAGACATTCCAAAAGTATTCCTTCCTTTTTAGTTATAACTAAATCTTTACTCTTATACTTTAGTTCTAATCTTTCTGGGTAAAATTTCAATCCATCAAGTTCTACAATTCGTTCATCCAGCTTTGGAGAGTACTCACCATATGCTCTTCTTATATAACTTTTTATTTTTGCAATAACCACATCGTAATAAAATGGCTTAGTTATATAATCGTCTGCTCCACTTTCCAAAGCTCTAATTTGATCCATTCCACTGTCCCTTGCCGATATAAAAATTATTGGTACATTTGATTTTTGTCTTATTTTTGTACACCAATAAAAACCATCAAACTTTGGCAAGTTAACATCTAATAACACTACACTTGGAGTAAGCTCATCAAACTCTTCCATAATATTATTAAAGTTTTCAACTATTACTGCCTCGAAACCATATTTATTTATGTAATCTTTTAATAAGGTGCTAATTGATATGTCGTCTTCCACAATATAAATTATATTATTCATATTACACCTCCTCCAGTATTTATCTTACAAATAGTTATTTATATTTATCATAAATATAACATTTAATCTATTATTTTATCAATAAGACATTCAATAATAATATACATCCTAAGACTATTCTATACCACCCAAAAACTTTAAAGTCATGCTTTTTAATATAATCCATAAGAAACTTTATAACAAATAAAGATACTATAAATGATATTATTATTCCAACTATTAAAACAATTCCTTCTAAACTTGTAAATACAACACCAAATTTAATTAACTTTAATAAGCTTGCACCTAACATCACTGGTATGGCTAAAAAGAAAGTAAACTCCGCAGCAACCCCTCTGGAAACTCCCAATAATAACGCTCCTACTATAGTTGCTCCTGAACGTGATGTTCCTGGAAATACTGCGGCTATTAGTTGAAAAACGCCTATAATTATAGCAATTTTGAAACTTAAATTATTTATATTATCCACCTTTGGATTTTTTCCTTTATTATAGTTTTCTATTACTATAAATAAAACACCAAATACTATTAAAACTATGGCCACACTTTTAAAATTATAAAATAGCTCATTTATTTTATCATCCCACAATATCCCTACTATTGCTGCTGGTACACAAGCTATAAAAATTTTCACCCACATAATAAAAATATCTTTTTTTACTATTTCTTTGCTTTTAAAGTCAAAGGGGAATATTCTTTCCCAATACAAAGCTACTACTGCCATAATGGCCCCCAGCTGTATTACTACAAAATACATTTCTTTAAAAGCTTCTGACATATTTAGCTGTAAAAATTGATCTACTAAGATCATGTGACCTGTACTACTTATGGGAAGCCACTCTGTAATTCCTTCAATTATACCTAAAATTATAGATTTTAAAATTTCTATCAATTCCATAAATTCTACCTCGCTTTAAAATAAATTTGATTATACTAAAACTTTATTATTTATTTTACATTTAATCTATCTGCAAACCTTACACAAAGATTACATCTATGTAATAAAAAAGTACTAGGTATAAATTGCATAAGCAAATTCACCCTAGTACCTTAATTGTTTTTATTTAATTTTGTGCTAATAATATATAGCTAAAACTTTCAACATCTAAATATTCATGTCTTTTCTATTATAAATCAAGTAAGTACTTACAATAGATACAATCATTATACAAATACCTATTATCACATATTTCATTTCAAATCCATTTTTTAAAAGGTCTCCTGGTGCATAATAATCAAAAGGCGAAAAATACTTAAGAAACTCGAAATCTTCTTTTAATTTACCTATTATGCCAAATAAATAAGAAACAAAGAATATTCCAATTGATATAGGAATTCCTCCTTTATCTGACTTAGCCAAAGCAGATATGAACATTCCTATAAACATAAATACAAGGCCTAAAATAAACATTCCCATATATACTATTTTAATATTTATCAAAAGATCCATAAGTTCCACATTATCTGGTTTTACTGCCATACAAACAAATATATTAGTAGCACCTATAATTACTATATAAAGAAAATAAATTGAAATTATTGATAATAACTTATAACTTACGATTTTGCCTCTTTTTATTGGTTTTGAATATAAAAATTCTATTGTTCCCTGACTTTCTTCTTTTATAAGAGAGTTAACGCCTAAAATTGCTCCATATACAGCACTTGCCATGGCTATATATTGAATAACATATGCCATATAATTAAATATATCTGAAAAATCTGTTCCTGCATCTATATTAAATGCCTTTAACATATCTACAGATAAGCCACTCATCTTATCATTTACCAATTCTTGCATTCCCATATCCGCCATACTTGGAAACAGTGACATAAATAAAGCTATCATCATACCACAAACTACTGACCAAATAAGACATGATTTTAATAGTCTTTTAAACTCAAATTTATATATGTTCATTATTTATCTTCCTCCTTATTTTCATAATAATTTAAGAAAGTATCTTCCAGGTCTTCTTTTTCTATTAATAATTCATCAATAGTATATTTGCTTAATTCTTTAACTAGAGAATTTGCATCTTTGTAATAAAGGAAGACAAATGAGTTGTTATTTGACTTATTTAAAATCTTTCCATCTAAATTTAGTATTATTTCTTCATTAATATCCTTACTGCTTAATGTAACTTTTAGACCTAGAGTCTTTGTAGCCTTTTCAAGTTCAATTACATCTATTATTTTTCCCTCTTTTATTACAGCTACCCTATCACATAAACTTTGTACTTCGTTTAAATTGTGAGATGATAAGAAAACAGTATTTCCTTTTTCCTTTTCTTTCACTAATATATTAAATAGCTTTTTTTGCATTAGAGGATCTAGACCATTAGTAGGCTCATCTAAAATTAAAAGTTTTGGATTTTGAACTAAAGCTTGTGCAATTGCTACTTTTTTCTTATTTCCTAAACTAAGTTCTTCCATTTTCTTTTCCATGTCTAATTCTAAATCTGTACATATTTGTGATAATTCTTCATCACTAACATTTGGATAAAAACTTTGAGCATATTTCATTATATCCTTTACTTTAACTGTGTCGTAATATTTAACTTCACTAGGCACATATCCTATGCTTTCTTTTATTTTACAATTATCTTTTACAATATCCATTCCAAATATGGTTGCACTTCCACCAGTTGGATATATGAAGTTTAGTAATGTCTTTATTGTAGTAGATTTTCCTGCACCATTTGGTCCAATAAATCCGTAAATTTCTCCTTCATTTACACTTATATTAATATTTTCAATTCCTCTATTTTTCTTATACGATTTTGTTAGGTTCTTAGTTTCAATTATCTTCACTACAAATCCCCCATTTTCATTTTATTTTATAATATTAGTATAGAGTTAGTTGCCTAGGCTTTCAAACATTATATTCTAATATATAAAAAGATTTACTAAGTCTTATAACCTAGTAAATCTTTTTAGCTTGACTAAATCTAAATGGATTTAATCTAATTGCATTGTTGTATAAAAATGGATAAGATTTATTTAAATACTTTAAGTAATCAACCCATTGCATAGCAATATTTTTATAAACTCTTAAAATATCTTTTTCTAAATGACTAATATCTAACTGATTGTTTTTATCATTTTTGTAAAAAATAATCTCGTCTCTTAAATGTATTACGGACATAAGTAAATCTGTAAAAATTTCATGTTCTGTTATATTTTCATTACTGATTAAATTCACTAATAGGTTGCTATTTTCAAGTAAAACATCCTTTATTTCATCCAGATCTATATCCTTCATATCAATAGTATAATTATGTTTTTCCACTTGATTTTTTACTTCATCCAAATTATTAAAAGAAGTTATAGAGTTTTTACCTCCTTTATCTGCTTTTATAATTAGACGCATCAATTTGTATCCTACTTCAGTAAAAAATAGTCCAATTAACATACTAAGCTTTTCCATTCTTTCTTGCTTAGCTTTATAATCTATTAATCTTTCCAATATTAATGTGACAACTAAACTGTTTACAGGAATAAAACATAAATTCATTAATGAATAATATGCTGTGTTTACAGCTTGGCCAAATACTAAGTAATGTATTAGAAACATAATAGCAGATAAACCTACTAATACTAGTGATACTACAATATAATATTTTTTATTCTTCATTATTTTCCTCCTAATTTTACCAATATCTTGATTATTATATCATAGGAAGAAATCTTTGACTTATTATATTTATAATATTCTATCACTTATATTTATTATCCTAGTAAAACATCATTCATATCGTATAATCCATTTTCTGCATTTACAATAAACTTAGCTGCCATAACAGCGCCTTTGGCAAATATCATATTTGAACCAGCTTTATGTTTTATTTCTAGTACTTCATCATCTCCTGCAAAAATTACATCGTTGTCTCCTATAATTGTTCCACCTCTTATAGTATGTATGCCTAGTTCATTTTCTTGTCTTTTAGCATTTTTTCCATGTCTTCCATAAATATTTGTAAGTTCATTTCTTACTTCTTTTATAGCATCTGCTGTCATAAAAGCCGTTCCACATGGACAATCTTCTTTTCTATTGTGGTGTTTTTCTATTATTTCTATATCAAATCCATCTAATAATCTAGTGGCTGTTTTTACTAATTGAAGCATTACAGTTATACCAATTGATGTATTTGAAGATTTAAATACTGGTATTAATTTTGATACTTCTTTAACTTTCTCATTTTGTTCATCACTGTGAGCTGTAGTACCTATAATTACTGGTGTTTTAGTACTTACACCATAGTCTAAAATTTCTTCTAGTCTAGATGCTTTCGAAAAATCTATTATTACATCTGCTTTTCCTTGTATATCACTAAACTTTGGATATATTTTAAAATCTACCCCTTTTAAATCATGATCTGAAACTGCACAAAATACTTCTACTCCCTCAGTTTCATTTATACATTTTACTATTTCTCTTCCTGTATTTCCAAGACCACTTACTATTATTTTTATCATCACAAAATCTCCCCTGTACAATAATATGTATTTCCACTATAATGGTAATTTATTATATACATTTATGTCAATTAATTCACATAAAAATACCCTATTCACTGGATAAAAATAGGGTATTTTTAATTATTATTAAATATCATCGTCTCTTCTATGAATAGATTTTTCACGAAATAACACTACCCTTGAAGTCCATGGGCTTGTCTATCCATATTTTCAATTACAACATCATGAATATCTCCCTTTGAAGCGCAGTATTCAAGTACCTTCCATGGAGTATTAGTGTGAAAGTGAATTTTAATTAAGCTTTCATCACCAACAGCAAGTAAACAATCTCCTTTAATATTTTCTGTTATGTAATCATTTATTTCATCTTCACTAAGATTAGTTCCTTCAATTAATAATTGTGTATCAAATTTATACTCTAACATATTCATACTCCTTTTCTAGTTTATTATTTTGTGCAATATACTTTTTCTAATAATTATATTATACACTAGTAATATGTGGTTCTAAACATTTTACTTTTAAAAAATAATGACCACCCTCAAAACCATGAAGGTGGTCATACAAATTTCTAAATCACAAAATATTTTATATTTATTTAATTGCTTTTGCCATAAACTTAGCCATATGTCTGTTAATATAGTCATCAATGTCGTCCTTATCACTATCAAATCCCCAGTTGTCTTCTAACACTCTTATACTTCTATAAGTTAGTCCCACATCACCTTTTAATTTGAAATCTATTAAATCATATAGCCAACATTCACGTGCATTTTCTTCCCAAAGGTCATTAGATTTAATATACTCATCTAAAATTAATTTGTATCTCAATAAAGTGAAACGGTCTATAGTTATATTATTTATTCCTACATTAAATTTACTTCCCCTTGTCATATGTTACCCCCTAAGATATATTTTCAATTAAATTATAGCATAGGTAA